>MDTB01060031.1_pt1 | contig 219460 bp, 189 predicted proteins | sample 811161 | NCBI WGS metagenome assembly MDTB01 (sample SAMN05326650, study PRJNA326480) | marine metagenome | isolation source: seawater | place: Mediterranean Sea | collected 2009
CATCTTTTGAGATGGATGAAACGAGATTTTTTCGGCTCGTTTTGCCGCTTCTCCCGTAAAACGAAGTTTTATATCCAGCAAATCGTCTCCGTGAAAAATTCCAAAACTCTCTTTTGCCCATTCTTTAAAATCAAAATTTTTTTGGCTCCTCGAACATCTCTCCTAAATCCTCTACATCCTCGATGAGGTCGAGACGGTAGGTGAGGGGTTTCATTGCGGTCTTGGATAGGTTTGCCACGAGATAACCAAATCGACCAAATAGAAGCCCAAGAGGTTCAACCTCTCGCCACGAGGCTTTTGCCTTACCTGTTGTTCGATATTTAATTCTTAGTCTCCCAAAGCCCAAGATAGCATTCTCGAACTTGCTCATCTGGGAAGCGGTTACCTGTTGTCTGGGTCCGATATTGCCTATGTGGGTTGTTCTCTCAATCAACTCGGCTGTGTCGACGGCTATGAGTTTCCCTAAAGGCTCACTCTTGGCTAAGACCTTGGATAGTCCGTCTCTTACGGTTCCCTCTGGGAGAGTGTCCAAGAGCCTTTATTCTTCGGGGGAAGTTCGGCCTTACACCCCCATCGATGGTTATTCTTGCACTTGCCCTGACTACTGACCATCTTTTTAAGAATGAGTTTGATGGCTGCCGGTAGAAGCAATTCTCAGAACACCCAATCTTTGAGAAAATCAACCTTGAGGTTATCCCTGCATACCTATATGAACGACTGCCTAGTTATAGGTAGTCCATTTGCTGGTATGAACTAGGCACAACTGAATTTTTTATGGGTAAAACTGGTTATAATTATATTGCGAGTTATTTTACGCAGCGCTGTTAGAATAAGTTTACCCATGTAATATTTACATGTTGGTCATTAAATAATCGCTGAAGACATAACCGGTAATTTGCATTATTAAAATGATGTATGATCTTTTCAGAATAATGGGAGGAATCTTGGCAAGATTAGCTCTTATTAAAATTATGAACAGTAAAATGTTGCATCTATAAATCGTAATTAAATTAAGAAGTAGTGGACACGTAAATGGATAAGAAACGGATTGTTGTGATTGGCGGTGGGGCTGGCGGACTGGAATTGGTGCGTAAGCTAGGGACATATTTTAGCGCTAAAGATACTGAAATCATGCTAGTTGACAAAAACCGAACACACCTCTGGAAACCTCTTCTTCATGAAGTAGCAGCAGGCTCGCTGGACGCTAATCTGGATGAGGTCGGGTATGGTGGTCACGGTGTAAAATGGGGATACCGTTTCTTTTATGGAACATTTCATAGCATTAATCGAAACAAGCGGCTGATAACAATTGCTCCACTTAAAGATCAGAATGGAGAGGAAATCATCAAAGCTCATGACATTTATTACGATTACTTGGTTATAGCGACTGGCGGTGTCTCTAATGATTTTTCCATCCGTGGAGTTTCGACGAATGCGCTTTTTTTGGAGCAACGTGCGCATGCTGACGAATTTAGAGCCAAACTTTTGAATGAATGTTTTAAGGTATCTCTTCAAGTTGATTCAGGCCATAAAGATGCTCACGTCGATGTGGTGATCGTTGGTGGTGGAGCTACAGGGGTCGAACTCGCGGCGGAGCTTTATAACGCAGCGAAAAGTCTAAAAAATTATGGCTTAGAAGATTTTGACGAAAGCCGCCTGAGGGTCAGTCTGATCGAAGCTGGTCAGCGCATACTTCCCTCGCTCCCCGAGAAACTGGCAAGTACGGCAAAGAAGGAATTATCCTTGATGGGAGTAACCATTCACACATCAACAGTAGTTTCCGAGGTTGGTAAAACCCAAATTACGACGAGCGACGGACGAAAAATTAACTCTTCCCTCACCTTATGGGCCGCCGGAGTAAAAGGTGCGGATTATCTCTCGGAATTGGATGGTCTTGAGACCGATAAGCTCTCAAGGCTAGTGGTGGACGAGTTTTTGCAAACGAGCCTAGATGAGCGAATATCTGCAATAGGCGATTGTGCTTCATTCATTCCGAAAACAGCTGACCGTCCCTTGCATCCACGGGCACAGGCTGCGCACCAGATGGCTAAAGCAGTGTTTGTAAACCTTTGTGCTAAAATTGAAAAAAAACCGCTTCAAGAGTTTATTTATAAGGATAATGGATCGATTGTGTCGCTTAGCCGTTTTTTCACAATTGGAAGTCTTATGGGGAACCTAATCAGAGGTGATATGGCGATAGAGGGCAGATTGGCTAGAGTAGCTTATTGGTCTCTATATCGTCTGCACCTTCTGGCTATTCATGGTTTATTAAGGGGTCTCACGCTCATTTTAATTGGTCATGTTAATCGGATAGTGCGGCCAAAGCTAAAAGTTCATTAGTCTCTTTGAGCTTTTAAATTTCCCTCAAACTACTTAGTTAAGCGGGGAAGAGACGCAAAAAAATGTTAAGCATCGTTTCTTAGCCACTCTAAACTACTCACAATTAACATTCTATTTGCCTTGGCAATTAGGGTGTCTAACACTGCATGGTCGTTTGATGACATGCACCTGAAAAAATTTAGGGCGCCGAAAAAATGTGAGAATTGTGAGTTGAGTGGAGCCAACATGAGTGTCTGCTAATTTTGTTAGCGTTTGTTCTCATTTTGATTTTGCAATCGCTCCTAAAATCAAGCTACTCAGCATAATTTAAATCACTAATTTGGATGGTATGTAATTTGGCAGTCACAAATACTATCGATCGCCACATTGCTGTCGAGATTGCGAACTCCTGAAATTTTAGCTTCTTCCGGAGAGGTTTCTTTTCTCTGTATTTTGGTTTTCTGTAAGCTGTTAATTGTTAAACTCAGACCCAAAGTTTCAGCAAAATCAGATAACTGACGCATTTTATGCTCGAATTCCTCAGTTTGTTCAGGTGTTAGTTGCATCATCTTCTCCTATTTATCACCGTAAGTCTTATAACATGGAGTGCGGTTACCTTGATACCCATATGCTGAGGCAATCAGACCTGCAATTTCAACTTTGGTGGTTTGACAAATGGCAAATTCCAAGAAACTACTCGTAATTAACATTCTATTTGTCTTGGCGATGGGTATTTCTGCTCCCGCGTGGACGTTTAATGAAATTCATTTGAAAAAGTTTAAGGCGCTAAATAAATGTGAGAATCGTGATTTGAGTGAAGCCAAGTTGATTGGGGCGGACTTAGGTGGAGTGGACCTTTCAACGGCCAACTTGAAGGATGCTAAACTGGATGGAGCTATCCTCTGTAAAACAAAAATGCCATGGGGCGAGGAAAACTCTGGTTGCAAGAAGGGTGAGAAAACAAGCTAACAGCCTGCTAAGCAGAAAAGTGCTGCCAATTATAAAAAATGTAAGAAGGGTTGTGCAGAGCTTTATATGACTTGTGCGGTGGGAACAAATATTAAACCAGATACCTGTGCGGAGAATTCTAATCAATGTTTGTACGGCTGTAAGGATAAGTTCCAATAGGAGATGGGATTTGACGAATGGCGAGATATAATAAATTCGATAAAAATAGGGATGACCCGTTTCCCATATCCCGTTCAGGGATAGACCAGTTCCTTCGCTGCCCAAGGACCTTTGTCCTTCAGAGAAAGTTCGGTCTCAAACCCCCATCAATGGTTCCTCTTACCCTTGCTGTGGCTACTGACCATCTCCTCAAGAATGAGTTTGATGGCTACCGAGAGAAGCAATCCTCAGAACACCCAATCTTTGAGAAATTCAATCTTGAGGTTATCCCATATCAACATCCCGAAATTGAGGATTGGAGAAACAACTTCAAAGGTATCCGTTATTTAGACGAGGCAACCAACCTTGAGGTGTTTGGGGCTGTCGATGACGTATGGGAAGATATCAACTCCAAAGAACTCTATATCGTTGATTACAAGTCGACCTCGAAACAAGGTGACCCAGATATCGAGAGCGGTTGGGGTTCTGGATACAAGCGACAGATGGAAGTCTACCAATGGCTATTCCGTAAGAGAGAATTTCCCGTCTCTGATTTGGGATATTTTCTCTATGTGAACGGTATCAAGGGCGATAACGACTTCTATTCTGACCATCAAGGCTATGAGGACGTTGGCTTTATGGAGTTCAAGACAACCCTCATCCCTTACATTGGGAACTCTGACTGGGTTTCTGACACCCTGTTACGCATAAAAGAAACCCTGATGGACGATAAATTGCCACCAGCTAACGAAAGCTGGGACGATAACCGATATTTCTATGAGCGACTTCAGCTTGAACGAGAGTTAGGCGACATCTGAGAATTTCTGTCTAAAGGCTCTGCAAACATCTCTGTGATTTTGGCGTTTTCGCAAGTCTAACAAAAAGCGACTTTTTTTTGGTTTAAAATTGTCTCATGATATTAAAAATACTGATGGAAAATCAATTTGGGTAACAAGTTGCCATTAACGAGCATAAAAGGATTAATGTTTATTACCAAATGGCATAAGCCTAAATGCACATGCATTCTCCACATGTACCTCTCCTACATCGGCGCTGTCCAATATTTTAGGCCTTCGCCGTGGTTATTTTAATTTCAGTTTTTAGCGCATAATTCTGCTATTCTTTGACATGAGATTTAGCAGCATAATGTTCCGAGGGGCGTCTAAGAAACGTGTTGGCATTAGGATACTTGTGCATATAAGCATTCATCTGAATTTCTGTCATGCCCAAGAATAAACTCTGTCGAGAGTTGATAAAACTCCTGATAGTATTTTAGTCCGTAGTTTATATGCCACCCTGGCGTAACATTAACCTCTAGGAACACAAGTTTGTCACCTTCCCGAGACGGAATGAAATCAAGCCCTCCTATCATGAACGAGGAATCAAGATCCTCTGCAATCCCTCTATTAGCTAAAGGGCTCAGCCGCTTATATATTTTTGGAATAATTATCTCTAACTGTGCTAAATAATCAGATATAGGAAATTGCCCAGGCCGAGTTTTTTGGAAAAAGCTACCAGTTCCTCCTGTCGCCATCGGCGTTGTAAATTGATATTGCTCAGGATCTTTATGTTCTCCTTCCTGATAAAGGTTGGGATTTATCCTGTAAAAAATATTTTTATAAATCATGATGGCACCGGTTCTACTCACACAAACGTATACTCGGATATCAAATTTTTTTCCTCTGTAGAGTTTTGGTAATATTTCTAACTGCAAAAGATGAGATTTTGGAACCAAGGGGGGTAACTGACTGCCATTAAGAATTATTATATCCTCGCTATTATCTGATCGATAATTCTTTAAAAAGAAAGTTTCAGAGTTTCTTCCGACTGGCGTTGTTTCGAGTTCAAAATAAGTTTCAGGAAAAAATGAGTCTCCTGTAAAATTTTGTAGAAACTTTTTATTGTGGATGTCGCCCTCGCTAGAATATTCAATGAACAGATCAGAAAAATCCTTATTTCCAGTTACATAACGCCCGGGCATCGGAATACCCTTAAAAGTATGAATTTGGGATATTTGATTAAAAAGAGCGCGATAAACGTATATTGTGGACATAGACTTGGATCATTTCTTACCTAGGGTCTTCTTTGGAATTGCCAGACGTTACTACGCCCTTTAAATCTTAGTTCAATGACTTGTGGAGATTTTAAAAACTTTCAGAGGGTCCTCGGTAGCATTGCTCCTGTATAAGCCTCGTCTTTCCCATCCGTTTCTTCCCTTTTTTATAACACATCGATAAATGCGGGAAGGAAAATCTCTCAATAGTCCCCCCCCCCCGACTAAATCACGATTGCAGGCCAAATATTTTAGTTCTTGATAAGCGGAGTGCTAAATTTCAAATGGGCTAATCTGTTCCGCCGCTCATTAAGAGTTTAATTACCCAAAAACAATTTAATTACTCAAATTTGAAGTTTTTGACACTAAAATGAAGCCGATATTTACTCATTGCTGTATTGGCGCCTTTATACCAGTGTAGACGCGTTCTTATAGCTCAAAATAGAGTATTAGTATTAGGATAGTATTTAGAATGACCCCTAAGATTCTTGTAACTGTCGGACCGAATTCCCTAAATCCCCGTGTTATTCAAAAATGCGCTGATATCGGAGTCTTTTTGTTTCGATTAAATCTCTCACACACACCCATCGAAAACGTGGCAGATAATATTGACAAACTGAGGGCTTGGACAAGTGTACCCATATGTTTGGATAGCGAGGGAGCGCAGCTACGTAACCAAGAAATGAAAAAAAACGGCGTAAATTTTAAAGCTGGTGACCAAGTAACTATCCATTTCTGCAAGACGATTGGAGACGCGTCTAATATCTCATTTAATCCAACTGGAACTGCTAAAAAATTCAAGGTAGAGGACGAGATTAATTTGGACTTTAATGGGGCGGCTCTGCGTGTGCTGAAATGTGAAAAAAATAATTGTATTGCAAAGATAATAAAGGCCGGGCATGTCGGCAGTAACAAAGCAGCTAGCTTAAACCGACACATTACAATGCCGGCAATTACCAAAAAAGATAGGATGGCGATAGATATCGGCTTGAAGAACGGCGTAGAGCATTTTGCTCTCTCATTTGCAAGCAGTGCCAATGACGTTGCGCGGATGCGGAGATTATGTGGACCAGATGCCAAGATAATCTCTAAGATCGAAACCCGTAAAGCATTGGCTAACTTACCTGCAATCTTATCTGAAACTGATGAAATTTTGATAGACCGCGGGGATCTCTCAAGGCAACTTCCAATTGAAAAAATCCCTTTTTTGCAGCGGCGGATAGTATCCATGGCCAAAGCTCAAGGAGTACCTGTCTATATTGCTACGAACCTCTTAGAGTCTATGGTAACGGCCGAAACCCCCACACGGGCTGAAGCAAACGATATAGTGAGTTCATTACTTATGGGAGCAGACGGGTTAGTGCTTGCGGCTGAAACTGCAATAGGTCGGTACCCTGAAAAATGTGTCGAAATGGTGAGCCGCCTCTCCGACCTAACTCTTAAATGGACGGCTAACTCAAGTATAGAAGATGTTATGCAGTTCTAAAATTGCCACCGTGGGAGAACGCTGCCAAGGATGCTAGCGTTCAGAAATTGCTAAATAGTCTGTCACGTTGTCGAAATGTTACTCTTTTTCACCGCTGGGTGAGGAGATGTGTTCTTTTACTTCCGACATATCCGAATCATCGTCGCCGATGTCAGACATGTCCTCCATAAGATCATCTTCCTCCTCCTCGACCTCGTCGATCTCGACCTCCAAATTATCTGGTTCTTCCACATGAGCAGGTTCTGGAACCCCTATTTTTCGGGAAGATGACTTGGATTGAGGGCCTGGACGGCGGGGTTTTAGCAACAACTGTACTTCGACCCGGCTACCACATTTGGGACAGTCAACGGGCGTGCGTCTGAAGTCATAAAATATAGTGCCACAGTTTTGGCAGGTATGCTTTTTGCCTCTATCAGGTTTTGCCACGGATAAACCTATTCATTTGATTAATAGTTAATTAAAAACGATAATTAACGAACGATTTTGCAGGTGTTTATCATATATCATAACAAACTGAATCATTTATTTTCACTTTGACGAACTTCAATTGCCATTTTACGCGCCATCTGTCAAAACGAAAAAGCATGATCTAGTTTCTTTTTGTTCTTTTCGAGGCACTTTAGTTTTTGAAAACCCTTATCTCTCATTGTTCCAGTGCCCTCAGTGGCCAAGCTCGAGTGCCGGGAGATAAATCAATTTCTCATCGGGCTCTGATTTTAGGTGCGTTGGCGGTCGGTGAAACACGGATAGAGGGCCTTCTCGAGGGAGAGGATGTGCTCGCGACAGCGGGCGCAATACGGGCCATAGGGAGCATCGTTGAAAATAAAGGTGAGCAATGTTGGGCTGTCCATGGCTGTGGACTTGGTGGTTTGAATGAGCCTAATGATGTTATTGATATGGGTAATTCGGGAACTGCCGCTAGACTCATGTTGGGGTTACTCGCGACACACCCTATGACTAGCGTTGTTACGGGCGACGCTTCCCTGCGATCTCGCCCTATGGACCGGGTAACAACGCCGCTTCATAAGTTTGGAGCTGAATTAAGAGGGAATGAAGATGGTAAGTTGCCAATAACTGTTTTCGGCACCGCCGACCCTGTTCCTATTCACTACGTTTTGCCCGTTGCTTCCGCTCAAGTTAAATCTGCTATCCTCATAGCGGGCTTGAACACACCCGGCGAGACAACGGTAGTTGAGCCAACCCCAACTCGCGATCACACAGAGCGAATGCTGAAATATTTTGGAGCAGAGCTCAATATTTACGATGCAAATCCGGCGGGACGCACCATCAAAATCACCGGTCAGTTGGAATTAACACCGCAGTATATTCGAGTGCCATCGGACATTTCCTCCGCGGCCTTTCCAATTGTCGCGGCAACCTTAGTGCACGGGTCGTCCGTGCGCCTTAACGGCGTAGGTATCAATCCCTTGCGCACTGGGCTTATTTCAACGTTGCTTGAGATGGGTGCAAAGATTGGCATTGAGAATGAGACAAATGATGGCGGAGAACCAACGGCAGACCTTTTGGTAACTGCATCGGACCTCCGAGGTATTGAGGTCCCTTCGACCCGGGCACCCTCCATGATTGATGAGTATCCGGTGCTTGCAGTTGCTGCAGCCATGGCAGAGGGTCCGACTGTGATGCGGGGACTCAGGGAACTTCGATTTAAAGAGAGCGACCGGCTCGCTGCGGTAGCGTCAGGATTGAGCGCCTGTGGTGTCAAGATAGAAGAGGGAGAGGATTATTTAATTGTCTACGGCCAAGGAAGAGCTCCTGTTGGAGGTGTGACTATCAATTCTGGCCTTGATCATCGGATTGCCATGAGTTTCGCTGTGCTTGGTCTTGTCACGCGCGAACCAATTACGATTACTGGAGCATCAACAATTAATTCGAGCTTCCCTAGATTTGTCGATTTAATGTGTGCGCTAGGTGCAGAAATAAGGACTCCGAAAACAGAGTGTGTCGCCAAATGATAATAGCGATAGACGGTCCGGCCGCGGCTGGAAAAGGAACCTTGGCCCGCCATCTCGCAGTTGAACTGCGGCTTGCGTACTTGGATACAGGCCTCCTTTACAGGGCGGTTGGCAAGAAAGTGCTCAGCCTTGGGGTGGATCTTGAGGACATCGCCCGCGCTGAGTCCATCTCTAAAGCTCTCAAGCCGGCAGATCTTGAGATTGACGGTTTGCGCGCTGATGACGTCGCTCAAGCTGCTTCCAAGGTTTCAGCTATTCCAGGCGTTCGTGCGGCTCTCTTGGAGTTCCAGCGGAGTTTTGCTAAATCGCCATTGAAGGGGAAAAAAGGCTCGATTCTTGACGGCCGTGACATTGGAACGGTTGTTTGTCCAGATGCGCCAGTAAAGCTCTTTGTAACCGCTAGTACAGAGGTCCGTGCTCAACGGCGTTTTAAGGAGTTGCAGGATCGGGGTAGCACAGTTATATATGCGCGCGTTCTTGAGGACATGAACGAGCGAGATGCTCGAGATAGCTCACGCTCTGTGGCACCTCTGGAGCAGGCTGAAGACGCCGTGAAAATTGATACTAGCGTAATGGATGCCGAGGCGGTATTTGAGACGGCGATGGGTATAATTTTGGCTGCCGCTCCCGAAGTGAATGTTTTTTGAACTTGTAACGCGCAAAAGACCGCGCTTGCTATTCACACCATAATGGCGTTGGGCAATTCCCTATGCGTCTTTATGGATTGGCCCATTTTGACAGACCACCGGATCCAACCGGTCGGCATGAATATTATCAAACGTAAGGAACTGAGATTATGAATCCTGCCACTGATACAACCGCAGATGTAGAAACCACTCCAAAAGAAAATTTTGCTGACCTTCTTAATGAGACGTTTGGTGAGGACGGTTTTGAGGGAAAAGTTCTCAAAGGCACTGTCTTAGCCGTCGATAGTGATGTTGTAACCATCGATGTGGGCTTGAAGTCCGAGGGTCGCGTACCGCTTAAAGAGTTTGGTGCGCCTGGCCGTGACCAAGACATTAGTATAGGTGATACCGTTGATGTTTTTGTTGAGCGCTTCGAAGATCGCGATGGAGTTATCCGCCTTAGCCGTGAGAAAGCTCGTCGGGAAGAAGCTTGGACCGATTTAGAGAAATCTTTCAAAGCCACTGAGCGCGTGAACGGTGTAATTTTTGGTCGAGTAAAGGGAGGCTTTATCGTTGATCTCTCCGGCGCAGTGGCGTTCTTGCCGGGTAGTCAGGTGGACATACGTCCCGTACGAGACGTCGCACCTTTAATGGGATCCCCCCAACCATTCCAAATTCTTAAAATGGATGCTCAGAGGAATAATATTGTCGTCTCTCGACGGGCTGTTCTCGAGGAAACACGGACTGAAGCTCGGTCCGAGTTGATGTCAAACCTATCTGAAGGCCAAGTTCTTGAGGGTGTTGTCAAGAATATTACTGACTATGGCGCATTCATAGATTTGGGTGGTGTTGATGGTTTATTGCATGTGACAGATATTGCATGGAAACGGATCAATCATCCATCGGAAGCTCTGCAGATCGGTGAAACTATTAAAGTCCAAGTCATTCGCTTCAACGCCGAAACACAGCGTATTTCGCTTGGTGTAAAACAGCTTGAGGCCGACCCTTGGGATGGCGTTGCTGCAAAATACCCGATCGGTTCTAAGTATTCAGGTCGCGTAACCAACATTACTGACTACGGAGCGTTTGTTGAGCTGGAGGCAGGTGTTGAGGGGCTGGTGCATGTGTCTGAAATGAGCTGGACTAAGAAAAATGTGCATCCGGGGAAAATTGTCTCGACATCGCAAGAAGTTGAAGTTGTTGTTTTGGATACTGATTCTGATAAGAGGCGTATTTCTCTCGGATTAAAGCAATGCATGGATAATCCCTGGGAGTCCTTCGTTACACGCTTTCCCATCGAGAGTATTGTTGAGGGAGAAATAAAGAACATTACCGAATTTGGTCTGTTTATTGGACTCGATGGTGAAATTGATGGCATGGCACACTTATCCGATCTTAGTTGGGAAAAGACTGGTGAAGACGCCTTGGTCGATTTCACAAAAGGCCAAATGGTGAAAGCCAAAGTCCTTGATGTTGACGTTGAGAAAGAACGAATTTCTTTAGGTGTAAAGCAGCTTTCTGAGGATCGTGTCGGCGGGGCTTTGGATGGGCTGAGTAAAGGCTTGGTCGTCACCTGCACTGTCTATGAAATCGTCGATAACGGCATCGAGGTTCGGGTAAATGACAGTGTGCCGGGTTTTATCCGTAAGTCGGAACTTAGCCGCGATCGGTCAGAACAGCGCCCCGACCGGTTCGCTCCCGGCGAAAAAGTTGATGCCAAAATAACACAATTGGATAAGGTCGCTCGCAGGGTGACACTGTCAATTAAAGCGCGAGAGGTGAGAGAAGAGAAAGAGGCGATGGCCACATACGGTTCCACTGATGCAGGAGCGTCACTCGGGGATATTCTGGGTGCGGCTATTGCCGAAAAACAACAGGCGACTGAGGGGGAAAACGGTCAGGAGCCGATCAGAGAAGAAGCTGTAAAAAAACGAGTGACAAAAAAAGACGATGTTTCAGCCGTCACCTCAGCCGTTACCTCAGAAGGTAAGGAAGAGCATAAGGTTTCTGGTGAAGAGACGGGAGATCCAGAAGTCACACCGGAAGAGTAAAGAGTAAGCAACGTAAGGTCGTGGAAAAGCATGGTTAATGTGTAGGTCAGGTATGATTATTTTGATCGAGGAAGCTACCCATGTATCGAGACATTGATTCAATTATCGACAGGCGCCGCTTAAAGCGGCGCCTGAATTTTTGGAGAATAGCCACCGTTTTGGCGCTGTTCGTGGCGTTAGGCATTGGATTGAATAGCACTCAGCCAGTAAATTTTGGCGACTATATTGGTCGAATGAAGATCAATGGAATAATTACAGCGGATCAAGAAACCTTGCAAGCCTTGGCTGAGGTCGCAAATGCAGAAAATGCTAAAGCATTGATTTTATCAATCGATAGCCCGGGCGGAACGGTAGTCGGTGGCGAGGTTTTATTTAAATCTTTACGAGAGGTTTCGGCCAAAAAGCCGGTTGTTGCTGTAATGGAAAACACCGCAACTTCTGCAGCATACATGGCTGCCTTAGGTGCTGACCATATTATTGCTCATGCTGGAACGGTAACGGGGTCAATAGGGGTATTGTTGCAGTCTGCTGACGTTACCGGGCTTATGGAAAATATTGGGATAAAACCTGAGATAATTAAAAGTAGTCCATTAAAAGCACAACCCAATCCAATGGAAACACTGACCTCTGATGCACGAGAAATGACACAAGAGGTGGTCCGTGATCTGCATTCCATGTTTGTCGATATTGTTAAAGCGCGTCGCGGTATGGATGATATCAAAGCTCGCTCTCTCGCAGACGGCCGGATATTTAGTGGACGTCAAGCCCTGGCAGTGGGGCTCATTGATGCAGTAGGCCACGAGAAAGATGCCCTGAACTGGTTAGAAAAAAATCACGCAATCAAGGAAGGCACAGAAATTCGACCTATTTTAGACAGTAGAGAGGGTGAGATATGGAGAGAAATTCTATCGTTGGCTTTTGGAACCACTCTGTTTTCTGATAGACTTAAACTTGACGGAGTGATCTCTCTTTGGCACCCTTAAGCCTAGAGAGTCTGTGGCGAGATATAGGCACGGCTCATATAAAGCACATTCGCGTCGAGAGTAAGATGTGACTTTGTCACATGTGGTGCCTTGGGGGGGGGCAAAGGTATGACCAAATCGGAGCTCATAGCGTGCCTCGCGGAGGCACATCCGCATCTTTACCAGCGTGATGTAGAGCGGATTGTTGCTACGATTTTTGAAGAAATTACGTCCGCCTTATCCCGTGGAGACAGGGTTGAGTTGCGCGGATTTGGCGCATTTTCCGTTAAAGCGCGGGGGGCTCGTACGGGCCGTAACCCACGGACTGGTGAGGCCGTGGAGGTCGAGGAAAAATACATTCCATTTTTTAAAACTGGCAAACAACTCCGTGAAAAGCTTAACCCTAACCGGTAAAAACGCAAGGGACCGCAGATATGCGGCGCGGGACTGGAAGGCGTGGGAGTGCACATATCTTTCTTAAAAAAATACTCACATATTTTTTCTGGCTTGCAGTAGCGGGATTATTGATTCATTTCTCTGTAATCAATCGACAAGGGGTGTCCATTGATTTTTGGCCGTTTGCACAATCACTCGAAGTACGATTTTTTATAGTTGTACTGGGCTCTTTAACTGTTGGCGTTTTATGGGGAGGGCTTGCTGGCTGGATTGCAAACGGGGATGCTAGACGTAAGGCCCGAGAAGCAGTTAAGCAGGCTGCTGATTTGAAAAATGAACTACGAGTTGCACAATCAGAGGCAACACAATTGAAGGCTAAGCTCCGGGACTCGCAAGTAAAAACACAAAATTATTTATCACCAGCAGATGCTGCGTGAAACCTTAAGTCACCGACGCCGATTGTGTTGCTGCCTTGCTCGATCACTCATCCTTATTTGATAGTGGTGAACTGACCTCCCAACGTATCATTTCAGCCTAAGGTCTGGCATCGCGGTACTTGTCTTGGACGGATTCAAGAAACCTCACCAATCTCGGAACGATGGTTTTTACCCCCACCTTGTTCACGCGCATCTATCGCAGGGGCCGATGCAGAAGCGGACGTTACGGGGCAGTGATCCAACCAAAGCAATAGCGCTTGCACATGAATTGAGCATCCAAAGGTTCTTTGCCGAGGCTGAGGCCGATATTCGGGTTGCAGTTGCGACACCAGACATCATCTTCTTGTGCAACGCTTAGCTGTGAACCGTTGATTAGAGGAGATTGGCTCCAGCTGGGGCAAAACCTTGATCTAATAAGGGCGTTTTCTAATGAAATGTGTGAGGTAGATAAAGCAACGCTAATGCGGGCATAGATTCGTGTCGGTACAACGGATGCGACTCATTCGGTAGGAGAAATCTATGGGCCAATATTGCGTGGCTTTATTTCTATCGACGATATCAAAGGGAACCTTTTCTCGCCTATCAAGGGCTTCCCGGCGGTAAAAGCCAGCAACATTGAGCTGATCTTGCTATTTAAATCGGGGGTAATGGCTATTGAGAATCTGGTGGCTACAGAACTGGTATATCTTTGCGTTTGAGGATATAATCTTAAGGTATGAATCCTTTGGAACGTATATTTGTCGCCCTTGACACCACTGATATCGATCGTGCTACGGCACTCTCACGCTCACTTTTTGGCCATGTTGGTGGAATTAAGATCGGAAAAGAGTTCTTTACTGCAAATGGACCAGCGGGGGTCCACGAGGTAGTTCATGAAGGCCAACCGTTATTTCTTGATCTTAAATTTCATGACATACCAAATACAGTTGCTGGAGCCCTTCAGGCGGTCGCGTCCATAAACCCAAAGATCCTGAATGTCCACGCTTCGGGTGGCGCGGTAATGATGCGTGCTGCTGCAAAAGTCGTGGCAGAAATGGAGAATAAGCCTCTACTGGTTGCGGTCACGGTGCTAACTTCGCTTGCAGATGATGATCTCGTTGAGTTGGGAATAAACGTGACTGCGGCTGAGTACGTTTTAACGCTCGCGAAACTAGCCCAGGAAAGTGGTTTGGGTGGTGTGGTTTGCTCCCCCTTAGAAATATCTGCTATCCGGGAGGCTTGTGGGCCGGATTTTAAATTGATTGTTCCGGGTGTCCGACCGAGCTGGGCCTTAAAGAGTGATCAAAAGCGGGTGTTGACGCCAAAACAGGCTGTTTCACGAGGTGCGGATTATCTGGTTATTGGACGCCCGATAACTGGAGATGAGGATCCGGTAGCTGCTGCTCGTAAGATCTGTGAAGAGATTGCCTTAGCATAAAAACCCCACTATTCGGCTATTAATTAGAGCGGTGGAAAAATTATGTCATTTTTAAACTCGTGTTGATTTCAGAATGAATAGACGTTCGCCGCATGCAGTAAATTCGAATGGATTATTAAGTAAAGTAACGGCGTGGTGCCGATTAGCGGGTAATTTTTGTAAACTTTGATGGGAGGCTCTTGCTTGAATATCTAAATACAACTGTTAACACGCCTAGTTAATTTGTTAATGCTACCATGTACTCGTAAATTATTCACTCAAGCTTTGCTATAACTTGACGAACGCCAGTCAGCGGCGGCATATGACCCTTGAGAGTTATTTTAAAAAAGCGCTCTCCAGTATGTGCAGTTAGGTCAGAGAGTTGTAGGATGTCCGTACGTGTAAAAATCTGTGGTATTACCCGTGAAAAAGATGTCGATGCAGCCGTGGCGAACGGTGCTAACATGTTAGGGTTTGTATTTTTCCCGCCATCTCCGAGGTCGGTTGATATCGAGCGTGCGAAATCACTTGTTAAGCGGGTTCCACCACATGTGCAAAAAATAGCACTTAGTGTAGATGCGAGTAACAGCTTTTTGAGCGAAATTGTAAGGGGAGTGGATATCGATATGATTCAATTGCATGGTGGTGAGACACCAGAGCGCTGTCAGGAGATTCAATCCTTAAGCGGGGTTCCCGTAATGAAAGCTTTGGCAATAGCTGTTCCAAAAGATGTTTCTCGCGCGCGCTTATTTGAGCCCTACGTTGATACATTGATGTTTGATGCAAAAGCACCCGTTGGTGCAACCCGACCGGGTGGGAATGCACTGTCTTTTGATTGGAGCTTGGTTTTTGGAAAAGACTGGTCAAAACCGTGGATCCTGGCTGGCGGTTTAACAGCTGAAAACGTCGGCGAAGCGATTTCAAAAAGTGGCGCGGTCGCGGTTGATGTGTCTTCTGGTGTTGAAAATAGGCCCGGCATTAAAAGCGTAAAAAAAATACAGGATTTTATCACTGCGGCTCGCTCATAAAATTTCAAAAAAGCTTGCAATTCAGCCGTGTGTAAAGATTCATATCGAACTCGAAGGAGGAGTTGTAATGAATAAACTCAACAGCTATCGAACTGGTGTTGATGACGATGGACATTTTGGTATCTTTGGAGGCCGATATGTAGCCGAAACTTTAATGCCGCTCATTCTAAATGTTGAAAAAGCTTACCTTACTGCGAGGGATGATGACAAGTTTTGGTCGGAATTCCACTATCTTATGGAACATTATGTGGGGCGGCCAAGTCCGCTTTATTTTGCAAAACGATTGACTGATGAATTTGGCGGCGCAAAAATTTATTTTAAACGAGACGAATTAAATCATACCGGTGCGCATAAAATTAATAATACCATCGGTCAGATTTTATTAGCCAAGCGTATGGGCAAGACCCGAATTATAGCGGAGACAGGAGCTGGACAGCATGGCGTCGCGACAGCAACGGTGTGCGCGTTATTTGGATTGCCGTGTATTGTTTACATGGGTGAGACAGACATTGAGCGTCAGGCACCTAATGTTTTTCGAATGAAGCTGCTCGGAGCTGAAATTCGCCCCGTAACATCCGGAACCGGGACACTAAAAGATGCAATGAATGAGGCACTTCGTGATTGGGTGTCAAATGTTGAGGATACTTTTTATATAATCGGCACCGTTGCTGGTCCACATCCTTATCCGACACTTGTTCGGGATTTCCAATGCATCATCGGTGAGGAGACTCGTCAACAAATGCAAGCAGCAGAGGGCAGGCTACCTGACGTGCTAGTCGCATGTTTAGGTGGGGGCTCAAATGCGATGGGCTTGTTTCACCCGTTCTTGGATGATGAGAACGTCCGGATTATTGGGGTTGAGGCTGCTGGACATGGGATTGAAACCGGAGAGCACTGCGCGTCACTGACGGGAGGTCGTCCCGGCGTATTGCATGGTAATCGGACATATTTACTTCAGACTGAGGGAGGACAAATCCTAGACGGGCACTCCATTTCAGCTGGCCTTGATTACCCCGGTATCGGGCCAGAACACTCTTGGTTGAAAGATATGGGACGCGTAGAATACGTTTCGGTAACAGATAATGAGGCTCTTGAGGCATTTCAATTATGCACACGCATGGAGGGTATCATTCCTGCCTTGGAGCCCAGTCATGCACTCGCCCATGTAGCTAAAATTGCACCACACTTATCTGCCGATACATTACTGGTCATGAATTTATGTGGACGTGGAGACAAAGATATTTTTACCGTGGCTAAACATTTGGGTGTAGAGATAGATAACGGATGAGCACGCGAATTGAGCGCAGATTTGAGGCTCTGAGCAAACAAGGGCGCGCCGCGTTAGTGACCTTTTTGACGGCTGGTGATCCAGATTTAAATACGGCTCTTGACATTTTAATGGGGCTGCCTGACGCAGGAGCTGATATAATTGAAATCGGTGTTCCTTTTTCGGATCCAATGGCGGACGGACCGTCCATACAGGCAAGCTCGCTGCGTGCAATAAGAAAAGGAATGACGCTATCCAAGACCCTCGATGCAGTTCAAGCGTTTCGTAAACATGATGATGATACGCCGATCGTGCTAATGGGGTATTACAATCCGATTTACTCTCGTGGTACTAAACAATTTTTGTCTGATGCTAAAGAGGCAGGAGTGGATGGATTAATAGTTGTCGATTTGCCACCGGAGGAAGAGGGCGAACTATGTATACCCGCTATTGAGGCAGGGTTAAATTTTATATACCTGATCGCCCCTACAACCGATGATGTGCGTTTACCAAGAGTTATTCAAAATGCGTCAGGCTTTATTTATTTCGTATCGATAGCGGGTATAACGGGTACAAAATCTGCGAACAAAACGGACGTTGCGTCACATGTTAGACGTATCAAATCGCACTCTAATTTACCGGTGGCTGTGGGTTTTGGTATTCGCACACCGAAACAGGCAGCTGAGATTGCGCAATTTGCAGACGGTGTTGTCGTCGGATCGGCCTTAGTGGACATAATTAGTGAAAATCTCAACTCAAATGGGGATCCGGTATCGGGCACAACTGAGAAAGTTTTTCAGCTCGTCAGTGAGTTATCTGGCGCTGTTAAGGGTGTGCACAGTTTAAGCTAGGAGAATAATCTGATGAACTGGCTTAAAAACTTCGTCCGTCCGAAACTGCGGGAATTAGTTGGTGGGCAAAAGGAAGTGCCGGAGAATCTTTGGCACAAATGTGGCTCTTGCGGCCAGATGATTTTTCACCGTGATTTAGAAAAATACCTGCATGTCTGTCACCATTGTGGTCATCATATGCGGCTTGGCGCGACTGGGCGACTTAATTTACTATTTGATGAGGATGGCTTTGAGATAATTATGTTGCCCAAAGCTATTATCGATCCATTGAAATTCAGGGATTTGAGGCGTTATTCGGACAGATTAAAGGATGCCCGAGCAAAAACGGGCGATGATGATGCCCTGAAAGTTGGCTTTGGAAAGATTAAAGGAAACAATGTGGTTATTGCCGCATTAGATTTTTCTTTTATGGGGGGCTCCATGGGACTTGCCGTAGGCGAAGGTTTGCTGATCGCTGCTCGTGAAGCTGTTAGTCGCCATGCGCCATTAGTTGTGGTGCCATCTTCCGGTGGGGCTCGCATGCAAGAAGGTATTCACTCATTAATGCAATTGGCGCGGACAACAATTGCTGTGGATGAAGTGAAGCAGGCAGGCTTACCATATATCGTGGTGCTTACTGACCCAACGACTGGGGGTGTAACAGCGTCATTTGCGATGCTTGGCGATATTGCAATCGCGGAACCTGGTTCAGTTATCGGATTTGCGGGCCTAAGAGTTATAGAACAAACGATTAGAGAGACTTTACCCGATGGTTTCCAAAGGGCGGAATACCTGCTTGACCACGGCATGATTGATATGGTTGTGCCCCGAGCCCAATTACGTAAAACGTTGGCTCGGGTCATCGATTTGCTCATGAACAAGACACGGGATCCAAGTCAAGTTCTGAAAGGGATTGAGCCGGATTTAATTAGGGAGGAGAGCGCAGGTGATGCCCTGCCCCTGGACGCGCATACGGATAAAGCAGATAAGCCGTTGCCGCCTGATATTGAATTGGATAACATTAGCACCGGTGTTATAGGGCACGGATCCTGACGACTAATACAAGCAAAACTTTGGTGATTAATAAAAGTGGCATTTGAATCCAGAGACGCTGTCTTCTCCCGGCTAATTGCATTACATCCGAAGTTAATTGACCTGTCTCTCGGGCGAGTAATCCATTTGCTTGGTAAATTAAATCAACCACATCAGCGGTTACCGCCAGTCGTCCATGTTGCGGGAACGAATGGCAAGGGTTCAGTGATAGCTACCATGAAGGCTTGCCTAGAAGCGGACGGGAGGCGTGTCCATGTTTATACATCCCCCCATTTGGTGCATTTCCATGAACGAATTAGCCTGTGTGGCACGCATATTACTGAAGATAATTTGGTCCAATTGCTCGAAGAATGTGAGGCAGTTAACGATGGTGCTCCGATAACTTTTTTTGAGATTACAACTGTGGCTGCATTTTTGGCCTTCTCCAGAACACCGGCGGATATCCTACTTTTGGAGACTGGTCTTGGTGGACGACTAGACGCAACAAACCTAATTGCAAAGCCCCGCCTAACCGTTCTGACACCGATCTCGATGGATCATCAACAATTTCTTGGTGATACTTTAACGGCCATTGCTTATGAAAAAGCCGGTATTTTGAAATTTGGTGTGCCATGCTTTTCATCACAGCAATTTAGTGAGGTTAGAGATGTTATCTTAACCCGAGCCAAAGAATTAAGCGTCCCAGTATTTCAGCAGGACCATGACTGGACTATCAATCGTCAAGAGGGTCGTCTCGCATTTAGTTTGCAGGGCGAGACCAAGTATTTTCCGCTACCCACACTGGCAGGTTCCCACCAAATATCAAATTCCGGAACGGCAATTTCGGCGCTTATGGCTCTGGGGGATTTGGCTCCCCGAGCACAGAGTATATCTACTGGCCTTCAAAAGGTCCAATGGCCAGCGCGGTTACAAAAGTTATCACGGGGTAAATTAATAGACATGGTTCATCCAGACTGGGAAATATGGTTGGACGGTGGACATAATGCGGCGGCTGGAGCAATGCTGAGTAGTCATGCTAAAGCCCAATGGCGTGATAGGCCTCTGTATTTAGTATCGGGAATGATGAGTAGTAAGGAGGCGGCAGATTTTTTGCGGCCATTGAGCTCCGAAACTAAAGCGGTTTATACTGTCTCAATCCCGGGTGAAAAAAATAGTTTTTCGGCAAATACTTTGGCTGAAATTGCTAAAGGTGTTGGAATGAATAATATCCAATCATCAGATAGTATAACCGACGCGTTCGCTGAAATTCACAAAAATTCAACAGAGTTAAGTCGAATTCTCATTTGTGGATCCCTTTATCTAGCTGGCACTATACTCGCCAGAAACTCTTGAATATTTGCCGTCAAAAAGTGGTAATTTGACCAGTAAATTTTAATTTGACGTTGGGGGTCCGATTGAGGCCTGCGAGGTAAAAGTTCATTAATTTATCACTTATTTGTGGGCACGGCACCTGCAAGGTTCTAAAACTGTTATAATGAAGTTCACCCGAGGGCTTTCATTTCAAGCATTTGACCATTGCTAGGGTTCACGGATATTCTAAGTTTTTAGTGTCGAGGTTTTAACTGGACCGAGGGAATAAGATGTTTGATTTAGAAAAATTTATTATTGATTGTAGAAATGCAGTTCTTGCCTCTGACAGTCATTTAGCAATTAAAGAATTAGTTAGTGAGGCGGTTTCCGATCGATCTGACTTAATGCTTGCGCTTGGCAATCCGAATGAGGGTGGCGTCCACAAACTTTATGTTTCCGATGATCTAACTATTCTTAATATTGTGTGGGCTCCACGAATGACCCTTCATCCCCATAACCATAACATGTGGGCAGTAATAGGACTCTATAGCGGACGAGAAGACAATATTTTCTGGAAGCGAGCTAAAGGGGATACACTTGGTCTTATTGAAGCTGCTGGTGCAAAAACGTTGGGTGAAGGGGAGGTGGCGCCTTTAGGTAAGGATGTTGTTCATTCTGTCACTAACCCGTTAAGTCGATGTACGGGCGCACTTCATGTCTATGGCGGTAATTTTTTTGAGGAGCCACGGAGCGAGTGGAACCCAGAGGATCTGCTGGAGCAGCCATACGACGTAGAGAGAAATATGGAGCTTTTTGCGGAGGCTAATCAATTTATTTCCGCCGCCTGAGGTCTTTGTAAATGATTGGCCCAAGGTTTCTCGTTTGGTGAAACAAAGTCTAGTGTTATTACAATGCTAGAGGGGTGGAATTTGTGCAAAGCAAAAGAGACTTAACCCTTAACGGTTCGATAGAGGTAATAATAGATTTTTTAACTTTTAGGCGTCTATTTCACTTCCGAAATAAATAGCCAAGGAGGGGGCTGAGACTACTTCGCATTATAATTTTTTTACGTATTTTCTAAACTCGGGTTTGCGCTTCTCAAGGAATGCCCGAACGCCCTCCTTAGACTCCTCGCTATCATAATACAGCGCGACACTCTGCATGCCCATGGAGCTTATGCCTCGTATATGTTCTGTCGCCGCATTGAAAGAACGTTTTGCGATTGCCAACGCCGTTGGACTTCGCTCTATAATTTCTGCACACCATGCGTCGACCTCCGCATCTAACTGATCATGCGGTACGACATGATTAATGAGTCCGATCGCCAGTGCTTCTTCCGCGGAATACCTACGACACAAGTACCAGATTTCTCGTGCTTTCTTCTCACCCACTGTGGCTGCTAATAACGCTGTGCCAAAACCTGGATCTACAGAACCAACTTTTGGTCCCACTTGTCCAAATTGTGCGTGTTCGGAGGCGATCGTAAGATCGCAAAGCATCGCCAAAACATTTCCACCTCCGATAGCAAAACCTTGTACTTTGGCAATAATTGGTTTGGGGACATCACGGATGATCGTTTGCAGGTCCTCGATAGGAAGCCCTAGCGTCCCTCGTCCGCCGTAACCGCTACCGATCTTTGTATCACCATGAGCTGATTGATCGCCTCCAGTACAAAATGCTTTATCACCGCTACCGGTTAAAACGATGACGCCAACTTCTCTATCCCAGCCAGCTCGAGCTATACCGTCTATAAGCTCTACACAGGTCTTTTCGCGAAAGGCGTTATATCTCTCGGGTCGATTAATTGTAATTGTGGCCACGCCGTTTTCGTCGGAATACAAAATATCCTGATAATTCATAATTTATTTAACCCACCAATCGTGATGATTCTGTCCCCTCACATTACTTGTGCAACTTTTAATTGCGCATCTCCTTTACTGAATATCCAATAATTCTCGAATCATATTTCTGGCAATAACGATTTGCTGTATTTGTGTTGTCCCCTCATAAATTCTAAATAATCGCGCATCGCGGTACATTCTCTCCACTCCATAGTCAGCGATGTAACCACTACCGCCAAATATTTGAACAGCTCTATCCACAACACGACCGCACATTTCGGAAGTAAACATTTTTGCGCATGCGGCCTCTGTTGCCACGACTTGGCCGGAGTCTCTTTTTTTTGCGGCGTCAATAGTCATGCAGCGTCCAGCATAAATCTCCGCTTTTGACTCAGCTAACATTCCTTGCACTAATTGAAACTCTGAAATGGGTTTTTTGAATTGTTTTCTCTCACAAGCATATCCAAGTGCTACTTCTAAGGCACGGTCGGCGAATCCAACGCAAACACCAGCGAGATGCAGCCGGCCCCGATCTAGTGTTTTCATGGCTGTTTTGAAGCCTTGGCCCTCGATACCCCCAATCAAATTTTTCGCTGGAACTCGGCAATTCTCAAAAATCACATCACAAACATGCGCTCCGTGTTGCCCCATTTTTTTTTCGGGCTTGCCAAAAGATAATCCCGCTGACGTTCGTTCTACAATAAATGAGGATATTCCGCCGTGACCGCTTATGTCTGGATTGGTTCTAGCCATTACAGTCAGCACATCAGCCCAAGGCGCGTTGGTGATATAACGCTTTCTGCCGTTTAAAACATATTCGTTACCTTCTAGGCGGGCGGTGCTTTGAAGATTCGCAGCATCGGAACCAGCTTCGGGTTCAGTTAAGGCAAAAGATGTGACATATTCACCAGATGCAATTTTAGGCAAATATCTTAGTTTTTGCTCCTTCGTGCCATCAATAACTATAGCTTGTGACCCTATGCCAACATTTGTACCGAATACGGAGCGAAAAGCCGGTGACGCACGACCCAACTCCATGCTAACGCAGACTTCTTCCTCTGTTGTTAAGCCTATTCCACCATATTCTTCCGGAACTGTCAGGCCAAACAGTCCCATTTCTGCCATTTCATGTTTTATGTCTTCGGGCACCTCATCATTTTCTGCAACTTCTTTTTCCAGAGGGATAAGACGTTCATTCACATACTTTCTAACGGAGGTCAGTAAATTTTGGAATGTATCTGAATCCATCGTCATAAGCTATGTTGCCCGCTTATGGCGGGCCCTTCTTGTTAATTCTAGTTTAGATATCCACACTGCGTCGCATATGGTTTCAGGTCAATCATTCAGCGAATAATATCAGTAAAAAGATACATAAACAGGCAGTTGTGAACAGACTAAGAAAAAGCAGGATGAGAAAAGTAGTAGGTGAAATTACTCACTTAATAGGCGATTTTAGGTTAGGTAAGCTCAATAACTAGGATAAGAAGTTGCGGTAAGTCCTCGCTATTTGAAGCGACGTTTAAAGTCTCTTTTTCTGGGCTTTTGTTTTACTTTGCTAAGTTTAATCGCCTAAACCTGATTGGGTTGAGGATTTTCCATCGAACAATAAGACACCCAAACTTTTCTTGTAATTTACCTGTCATTGCTGGGAGCCTATTGGCTGTTTCTGTCAAGAAGGCCACGTGCAATAACGTGACTTTGTATCTCCGCAGCGCCCTCAAATATATTCAAAATACGGGCATCACAAAGAACGCGAGATATGGGATATTCCAGAGCATACCCATTCCCACCATGAATCTGCAAAGCGTTATCAGCATTTGCCCAAGCAACGCGAGCCGCCAGTAACTTAGCCATCCCGGCTTCAATATCACAACGGCAGTCTAAGTCTTTCTGACGAGCTGCGTAATGCGTAAGCTGGCGCGAGACCATTAACTCAACCGCCATCCAAGCTAATTTTCCAGCCACCCTCGGGAAGGCCGCAATTGGCTTGGTGAATTGAATGCGTTGTTGCGCGTAGTTGACGCCGAGCTCCAGAGCGTTCTGGCCGACGCCAACTGCACGAGCGGCGGTTTGAATACGTGCCGATTCGAAAGTGGCCATAAGTTGCTTAAAGCCTTGGCCTTCTGCACTGCCAAGTAGCTGAGAGGCTGGGACTTCGAAATTGTCGAAGCTGATTTCATATTCTTTCATTCCTCGGTAGCCGAGCACCTCGATCTCTCCACCAAACATTCCAGGAGCAGGGAATGGGGTTTCGGGATCAGCCGATCGGGGCTTCTCAGCCAAGAACATTGATAAACCCTTGTAGCCTAGCTGATCACCATCCGTCCGAGCCAAAAGTGTCATTATATCCGTCCGCGCGGCATGCGTAATCCATGTCTTATTTCCTGTAATGCGATAAAAGGCGCCATATTTCTCTGCGCGAGTTTGAAGATTTGCCAGGTCCGAACCAGTGTTTGGTTCAGTGAAAACTGCCGCAGGCAGGATTTCCCCAGAGGCAATTTTTGGCAAGTAAAAGTTTTTTTGTGCATCGGTGCCACCTAGGCGAATAAGCTCGGCGGCAATTTCTGAACGTGTGCTCAGAGAGCCAACTCCTATATAGCCGCGACTGAGTTCCTCGGTGACGAGGCACATGGATATTTTACCTAAACCAAGACCGCCCCATTGCTCAGGGACTGTGAGCCCGAATACACCTAACTCTGCCATTTTTTTAATTATATCCATCGGTATTAAATCATCATTGAGATGCCATTTATGGGCGTTTGGCATGACCTCTTTGTCGACAAAGCGGCGAAACTGATCCCGGATTAACTCCAGAGTTTCATCGCCTAACCCGATTTCACCGTAATTGCCATATTTCATTAGATCAGCAATACGCATCCGCACTGCATTTGTATTTCCGTTTTGGATGAGTGAGGTTACCGCGTCTGAATAAAATTTTTGCAAATCATGGTCTGTCAAGCCGATATCACGGGCACGAACGACCTCAACTTGGGACATCGCAATCCCGCTTATCATTTGATTTAGGTACTCGCCAAACGCGGCTTGGGTAATCAAAATTTCCAATTCACTGAGCTTACCCTTGCTTTCAATCCGCCTAGCCCATTTGAGCATTTGACGTAAACCCTCTACATAGGTAGCCAACCAAGCATAGCCATGCGCCGCAAATTGATTTGCTTCCAGTAAATCGCTATTGACACATCCATCTCTGAATACCCGCTTACCCAACTTTTGGTGTGCTGCTGTCAGTAGATTTTCGGTCTCTCTTAGCGCAGCGCCACATTTGCCGAGTAAATTCTCGATCACTATGTCATTACTAGAATAAGCACCATCCATTTTTAGGCTCCTGAATTTTCATCAAACGATCAGTAAAAAGATAAGAATTAGCCTTCGAGGTAATCCTCAATGGATTTCCTGCAAGGTTTAGCCGCTTGAACTAATACACATATATTACGCGGTTTGTGCTGATTGCGCATCATCTGCATATGTGCTCCTAGAATATCACCCCATGAGAATACCTCAGACATTCATGGCTCCACACGCCGCTCAACAACTAATTGAATAGCTTGAGATAATTGCCATAAATGGGCGAAGTGACTGCCCTGAATGCGCTTTTGGTGCATCCATATAAAACAAGCACCCTTTGTCAAATCGTAACCCATGGTTTAAGCACAAAACATTACCAGCCCGCCTCGTTTGACCACTTTATAACTAACTGAGAGCTGATTCATTCGGATGTAAGAATGCGAAGTCGATATCGTTACCTTTCCCTGTGATACCCCAGATGGCTTTACCGAAACTGAGGATTTCTCCCACGTAATCATTTAACGTCTTAGCACTCGCCTCTAGAATTTAGCCCTAACGATGATAATTTTTTGGTTTGGAACCGCTTTTGCGCTCAGGCTCACAGCAAAGTCTGTCTTGTACTGTAGCACAAAGAACTTTAATTGGAGTTCGTTGTCTGTTTGATCCCCCACATTTTATTTTAGCCTTTTGGAGCTTTACCGGGTGGGTAAACAGCGATCATATCACTGGTTTTCATCTCTACCATCTGAGGATTGGCTACCTGTGGATTCAACTTTTGTGTCAGGTAAGCCACTACGCCATCCGCGAATTTGTCGCGAACGAAGCACCAAGTTACATATAAGGATCCGCGATTATCAAAACTAATCACCTCTTTATTTTTTCCCAATATAAAAAATGTGTGAGCCAAGTCCTCGCTATGGCCGACGTAAACCCACCCCGGCTTTACGCCGGTATGCCAGATTACAAAGACACCTGATTTCCCAGATAATCCAGCCTCCTCGGGGTCTAAGCTAAGTAATCTCATAAAATGACCACCTTTGTCACGCACCCACCCCGGATCAAGAGGTGTCTTGGCCGTTTCAGAGCTACTGATTATATTTTCAAATAATCCCATGTTATAAGTACGCTTATGGACCCAATTGCAATTTTATTTTATCTTGAACACGCCAAATGGCAATATTGCTTTTAATAGGATTACTGTGGACTTAATTATCCTTGGGCTAAGCCTTGTCGCGATCGCGATGATTTTCTGTTACACGCTGCTAACTGGCAGTCCACCAACGCCAACTTCCCCCAAAGTACGGAACGCTATGTTGGCATTGTTACCAAAGCGCCTTCCAGAGGTGTTTGAGGACAAGGGACGCGTATACGAGCTTGGGGCTGGTTGGGGAGGAAATGCGTTAGTTTTTGCTCGTATGTTTTCAAGCCATCGCGTGATCGCAATCGAACGTTCACCATTACCATGGGTATTTACATGGATCCGCTTGGCCACGGGAGGTCCCAAAAACTTAGAAATCCACCTCAATGATTTCAGTCAATACAATCTTTGTGATGCCGCATTGGTCTCGTGTTATCTCTCGGCTCGGCAGATGGAAGTATTGGAAAAAAAATTAGAACGTGAAATGGTACCTGGTACATTGGTGGTCTGCCATACATTTGCGATGCCCAACTGGCAACCCATTGCCACGGTATATGCTGACGATCTCTATAAAAGTCCTGTCTATTTGTATAAAACACCGAATTTTAAGGTTTAAAGTGGGGCCGTAGCAGAATTTAGCCAAACCAATACATCATTGTCGACATGAGGTGAAATTTCTCTACGTACACGACCATGATATTCGTTCAGCCACTCTATCTCATCGTTATTCATTAGAGAGTTTTGAATCAGGTGACGGTCAATTGGTGCGATGGTTAGCGTTTCAAAATCAAGAAAATTACTCGGTTGGCTGCCACACTGTGACTCCTTTACGGCAACCAAGTTCTCAATACGAATGCCGTACTTACCTGTCAGATAAAAACCAGGCTCATTCGAAACAACCATTCCAACCTCTAGCGCAATCTTATCGGGCGTTTTTGTAATCCTTTGAGGTCCCTCATGAACGCTTAAAAAGCTACCAACGCCATGACCCGTTCCATGATCATAATCGAGGCCTTCCCGCCACAGCGCTAATCTGGCCAAAACGTCCAACTGGCTTCCACTTGTTCCCGCGGGAAATACTGCACGAGCTATAGCAATATGCCCTTTAAGCACTAATGTGAAATGTCGTCGCATGTTCTCGCTTGGAGTGCCAATGGCGATAGTCCGAGTAATGTCAGTTGTTCCGTCGGGGTATTGTGCACCTGAGTCAACCAAGTATAGACTATTCTGCGTTAATATACGGTCCGTCGCCCCGGTAGCTCGATAATGGACGATCGCTCCGTTTGGTCCCGCTCCGGAAATTGTTGGAAAACTTGAGCCCCTAAACATTCGGCTCTCCCGTCTAAAATATTCTAATTGGTTTGCTGCTGAAATTTCGGTAATAGGACTAATTTTTATCGTATGTTCCAACCAGAATAGAAAGCGCGTTAGAGCGATTCCGTCGCGGAGGTGAGCGTTTCTCATGCCGGAAATTTGAGTGGAATTCTTCCGTGCTTTGGCTAACTGGCAGGGATCAACAAGTTGCGATAATGTGGCCCCCGCCGTGTGTAACCGCTCATGTATCCACTCTGCTGCAGAAGCCGGGTCCGCACGCACTACCTTCTTGCATTCTCCCAGATGGTCGATTGTTTTGCTCAATGCGCTAGGTGGATGTACTTTAATATCGCTATCTAGCTCATCTCGCAGGTTGGCTGGTATTTTCATTGCGTCAATAAACCAATCCGCACTTCCATCCGAATACAGGATTGCAAATGAGAGTGCAAACGGGGCAAATGGCACATCGCCGCCTCGAATATTAAATAGCCATGCTATGGAGTCTGGAGCTGTCAAAATTACTGCGTCGGCCCCATCACGCATGAGGACACTGCTTATACGGAGCCTTTTTTCAGCGGATGTCTCGCCAGTAAATTTTAAATCAAGATACATTACGGACTCTTCCGGAGCCATTGGCTGGTTTAGCCATACAGCGTCAATAGGGTTATTATTACACCTTTGGAGGTGAATGCCGATCTCTTGGCAAATATCTCGATAGATTTTGACTTGCTTAGGCGTGAATAACCATGGGTCGTACCCTAATGTTTGGCCGTCAGACATGTGCTCGCATATCCACCTTGTCGCAGGTTGATCACTGAGGTGGAGGCACTCATACAAATTTGCGTCCACCTCCGTTTCAACCTGCAACGTGTAGCGGCCATCGGTAAAAATAGCGGCGTGGCTCTGACTGATGACGGCAAGTCCAGCGGAGCCTGTAAATCCTGTGAGCCATGCTAGCCGTTCTGAGCGAGCTGAGACATATTCCCCCTGATGTTCATCGCTCCGCGGTACAAGAAACCCGTCGAAGTTTTGGGCGCCAAGCTCCGCTCGAAATGCTTGGAGGCGGGCTGCTGGTGAAAGTGTTTTTTTGATCATAGTTTTAAGAATTTAAGAATAAGGTCGCCATTCAACAAGACTATCTATGGGCAATCAAGTTGATTTACTTTTTGCCGAGGTTGGAATGACAAGCCGATATCCACGCCGTTTTAAGCAATCGCTGTAGATTTTTTGGTAGGTTTTCCTCGCGTTGTGGCTGCGGATCAGTTTTTCATAACCCATGCCTGTGTTTAATCCGGCTTGGTGTTGAGGATTAGGCTGCAGATCTTGGTCATGGACCAATTTATCGGCTTGACTTCCACATATTATCCTATCGTTTATCCACTCGTTTCTCGTTATTCCTGTCTTGAACCAAATTTTTTTTGCGGGTGTGCATCCACTCAGTATTATGAGAATAACGATTGCACTAACGCTACATGAGATTGAATAATAAGCCTTTCGCATGAATTTGACGGTACTACTTTGTTTATCTGTCTGCCAATAATGAATTTACACAAAGCTGAAAAATTTTCATCTCCGTGGGCTCTTTGGCTTATGTAATCATGACCTAATGTTGAAATGCGGTCTGTCTCGAAACGTATTTCGCCCGTCCATTCAATTGTAATCCTATTTTTAAAATATCGTGACCAATCGTATGATCTAGGATCACTAAAAATTTGGTTTCTAACTCTGCTCAAGGCGTAGTACTCGCATACGCCTCAAAAATTATCATGGTTATTTTGCCTAGGCTGTGTAGATGCCAGCATAGTGCCGGTGCTAAAGGCCCCAAGTTAATTTTTTACGGGTTAAGAAACCGGAGTAATTTATGCGAGTCGTCTTGAGCTATAAAAATGGTGTCTACACTCCTTATCAGACCATTGAATAAGTGATGTGGAGAAAAGCAGACTTTGCAATAGATTACTTGATGGTCGGCTGAGGCGCCGCGGTGGAATTACCGCGGGGCTATTTTACGGGTAGATTATTTGAATACGTAAATCTTGTTTAAAATTTATTTTGGGCTGCCGGGCTCTGCGAACGGCTTAAATTGCATGTCGTTAAGGCGTTGATTTTCTGGCAGATTAAGTGTGGCTTAAAAAGCGTTAATCGAGATTAAATCCAACTAATCTAGCAAGCTTAATCAAGAAAACTTGCTCCACCCCGTGACCTGGTTTAAACCGCCGAAGACGAGGGAGTATTTTATCGCAAGAAAATAATAAAGGAGTCGACGATGCCTTTTAATGATTATACCATAGCAGACATAAATCTAGCAGAATGGGGCAAAAAAGAGATTGATTTAGCTGAAACGGAAATGCCTGGCCTCGTTGCTATTCGTGAAGAATACCATAGCACTCAGCCACTTAAAGGGGCTCGGATTGCGGGCTCCCTTCACATGACAATTCAGACGGCCGTTCTTATTCGAACTTTACGGGCTTTGGGCGCGGATATCCGCTGGGCCTCCTGCAATATCTTTTCAACTCAAGATCACGCAGCCGCGGCGATTGCAACAGAAGAAATCCCGGTATTCGCTGTTAAAGGCGAGAGCTTAGAAGACTATTGGGAATACGCTCATAAAATTTTTGAATGGTCGGATGGCGGAACTCCGAATATGATCTTGGATGATGGGGGCGATGCCACTTTACTTGTACACTTAGGGATTAAGGCAGAGCAGGATATCTCTGTGCTCGACCATCCCGGCAGTGAGGAGGAGGAGGCATTATTTGCTAGCGTAAAAAAGCGAGTTGCTGAACAGCCGGGTTGGTATAAAAAGCTTGGTAAAAACATAATGGGAGTGACGGAGGAGACAACTACGGGCGTGCACCGTTTACTTGAGATGGCAAAGGAGGGTGCGCTTCTATTTCCTGCTATTAATGTAAACGACTCGGTAACGAAGTCGAAGTTTGACAACAAGTATGGGTGCCGAGAGAGTTTAGTGGACGGTATTCGGCGAGCGACCGATGTGATGTTGGCGGGGAAGGTGGCAGTCGTTGCTGGATATGGCGATGTTGGTAAAGGATCGGCAGAGAGCCTGCGAAGTGCTGGATGCCGGGTTATGGTCACTGAAATCGATCCGATCTGTGCTCTACAGGCTTGCATGGAGGGATTTGAGGTCGTAACTATGGAAGATGCGGCGACGCGCGGTGATATTTTTGTCACCACGACCGGTAATATTGACGTAATTACCTTGGATGACATGCGGGCTATGAAAGACCGTGCCATTGTTTGCAATATTGGCCACTTTGATAATGAAATTCAGGTAGCAAGCCTCAAAAATTTTAAATGGAATAATATCAAAGGCCAGGTTGATGAAATTGAGTTTCCAGACGGAAAGCGAATTATTCTCTTGGCTGAAGGTCGCTTAGTCAATCTAGGTTGCGCAACAGGACATCCCAGCTTCGTAATGTCGGCCAGCTTTACTAATCAGGTCTTAGCCCAAATGGATATCTGGCAAGACCCATCAAAGTATGAAAATCAAGTTTATGTATTGCCAAAACACTTAGATGAAAAAGTGGCGCAACTCCATCTTGATAAGTTGGGCGCGAAGTTGAGTCGGCTGCGCCAAGATCAAGCGGAATACATTGGTATTGACGTCCACGGCCCATTTAAGCCTGAGGCTTATAGATATTAAGTCGGTATGATTTATCATGAAGTTTTTCAGCTTTCATGGAGCACATATTTTACTTCCTTGCCCATAACGTCAGTCAATGGCTAAATAACGTGTATGGACCTGCCATCCGCAATATTTGATTTGGATCCCGCCCAAATAACGGCGGCGGGTTCAACGTGCCTTGCTTTGGTTTTTTTTATTTCATGGTTAGTCCAGCGCACTGGCTTTAGAAGACTAAAAAGAGAGCGTGATCGGTTGAAGGGTGTGGCAACGCGCGCACGTGAAATTATAGCAACTGCACCGGATGGTATCTTTCTCTGGGATCACATTTTAGGAGGGATCACTTGCTCTAGTCGGCTCGCGGTTCTTTTGTCCTTAGAAGCAGGTACAAAGTCACGTTATGATGATATTCGTGAGAAGTTCAAAAACGACTCGTTAATGCGGCTTGAACGCCACGTCTCTGCATTACGCGGAAATGGTTCGCCTTTCGATATCTTGGTTAAAATGGATGAGCGCGTTTTGCAGGCGGTTGGCGCTCGTGCGGAGACGGACGAGGGGCAATCGGTCGCTGATATTGTTTGGATGAGGGATGTAACGCTGATACATGCTGAACATGAAAATATGCATTCTGCAATGCTCGAGAGCAATAAATCGGGCTTAGACGATCGTCATCTAACCGCATTGTTGGACGCGTTGCCGTTCCCCATCTGGCTGCGGGACTCGACCCTTGAATTAGCGTTCGTTAATCTGGCTGGGGATGGGATTGTTGACGTTGATCCATCTATGGCTGAGCGGGCACGAGGTCAGGGTACGATGCTTTCCGAGCGGCGTTTGATTGACCGAGACGGTGTAGTAAGCTCTATGGATATTACTGAAGTCCCTCTGGGTAATGCTGGGGCCCTTAATAAGGTGACCGGCGGCACAGTTGGCTACGGCGTTCCCCGGACTGCAAATGATGATGTGGAGGGAGATCGCAAACCACATCCGCATTACCGACACGATATACTTGAGGCCTTGGGTTCAGCAGCAGCGATTTTCTCCAGTGATAAACGCTTGGAATTTTTTACTCACGCCTATGCTGAACTTTGGGAATTGGATACGGACTGGCTCCGGGATTGCCCGGGTTACGGAGAGATTTTAGAGAAACTCCGCGAAAACCGGAACTTACCCGAAGTGCCTGATTTTCGAGTATATAAGTCTGAGAGCCTTGCGGTGTTTGATACGGTGGATAAGGCGATCAAAGACGTTCTGCACCTTCCTGATGGAAGGACTATTAGCCGCATCACGACCCCTATTGGGGGTGGTGGGCTAGCATTCTCATTTGAGAACATGAGTGACCAACTTAAATTGGAGCGTGCAATTAATGAATTGAACGCCGTACAAAAAGAGACTCTGGATAACTTGCATGAGGGTGTGGCAGTTTATGGGAGCGATGGTAAACTTAAATTATTTAATCCAGCATTTGTACGGTTATGGGATTTAGATGGGGAGGTTCTTTTACAAGGCCCCCATATCCATGAAGTTTTAGATCAGACCCGTAACCTTGTGCCGGCAGCCTCGGGCCAAAAGAGTTGGACGGATGAGGCGTGGCAAGCGTATCTTGATCTTACCAAGACGAGCCTAATGGCTCGCAACACGAGTCGAGGAAAGTGCCTGCTAACAAATGATACTGTAATTGATTACACGACCGTGCCTCTCCCCGATGGGGCAGTGCTTTTATCATATCTTGACGTCACGGATAGTGCCCGCGTTGAAGATTCGCTGCGCCAGCAGGCGGTGGCTTACCGCGAAGCTGATAAAATGAAGTCAGGCTTTATTGCAAACGTATCCCACGAAGTTCGCACGCCAATGAACACAATCATCGGTTTTGCGGATATGTTGCGGCAAGACTATTTTGGCGGATTAAATTCACGCCAACAGGAATACGCTGATGGTATTCTTATGACGTCTCAAGGTTTGGTGTCAATCATAGGTGATATTCTGGATTTAGCCTCCATTGAGGCAGGGCAACTAGAGCTACAACGCGATACGTTTGACATCCATGCGATGTTAGTCGGGGCATTAAACCTTGTACAAGATCGTGCTCGACGGAGGGAGCTTAGCGTCACGTTTGATTGTCCTCCAGATATCGGTTGGATGGTGGGGGATGAGCGGCGATTGAAACAAGTTATCTTCAACCTCTTGTCGAACGCTATCACTTTCACACCTGAGCGAGGTGATGTCCGTCTAAGTGCCGAGAGATACTCTGAGCAGATTAGTATTTCTATCACTGATACAGGCGCGGGCATACCAACGGAGAGTCGAGAGCGTGTTTTTCTGGCCTTTGAGAAAGTTGGAAACCCCAAAGTTACGGATGCAGCTGACAGCGGTGTGGGTCTTGGACTGACAATCGTTAAAAGTTTCGTTGAACGCCATCAAGGTAAAGTCGAAATAAGGTCGCAACCAGGCCGTGGTACGACGGTAATCTGTCGATTGCCGGCAGGTCAAAGGATTGGTGAAGCCACCCACTCGGATTTTTAAAAACATGTCTTTTTTTTATAAAATGCAGAATAAAATGATTGCTAATGGTAATACTTCGGACAGCCTAGGTCTCCCAGTATAATCAGGACGGTTATTGTTTTCCGATTCCGGTTTTGAATACTAACGAGGTTACTCATTTTCGGACCAATCTTGAGGCTTTTGAGATCACTCAAGGTGGGTATTTAGAGCCCTGCCAGCGCAATAAGTCTCATCTCTTATTCAAATGGCTGGATGATGTAATTCGCGACCCAAGGATTCTTGCTCCTGTGTCGCGGCTGATAGGTAAAAATCTGCTCTGTTGGAATACACTTTTCTGGATTAAGGAGGCGGGGTCAGAAACTTTCGTCTCATGGCATCAAGATACGCGCTACTGGGGGGCTTTCCAGTGACCAAGTAGTCATTACTTGGCTCGCATTATCGCCGGATACAATTGAGAGCGGCTGTATGCATGTGATGCCCGGGACACATATTGGCGATATCCTTGCCGACTAAGACCGTTATGATGAGCATAACATGTTGACCCGAGGCCGAGAGATATCAGTCGACCTTGACGAAGACAAAGCCGCTTATATGCCGTTACAGCCGGGAAAGATGTCTATTCATAATTATCGGTTAGCCCACGCATCTGGGCCGAATAAATCAAGTGATCGCCGTATTGGTGTATCCATGCACTTCATGCCTACTGCCACAGCTCAAAGCGTTGGAAAATAGGATAGTGCAGCCTTGGTTCAAGGTGAGGATATTTACGATAATTTTGAACTGACGCCGGTTACCAGAACTGATTTTGATCCGGCTTATGTGGCGTTCCACAGCCGGGCAACTGCTGCTATCCGGGATGTGCTGTACTCCAAGGCCACGCAAACAACAGATAAACTTTAAAGCGTTTTTGACTTAAACTGCATAATAAAAGGTTGAGTTCTGCACCGATGATATCTCATACCTTATTGGTAATTAATTCCAATAGAGGCAAATTGAATTTGTATGTTAAAACTGCCCTCGGTTGGAAGGCCTTGAAGCGCCTATCAACCTTAAACGTAATTAAATTTTGGTAAATTTGGCGAGGCATTACTGAAACGACTTAAGAAAACCTGCAGAACAAATGTGGACGGGGTAATTGCTGCGACCCCGGGCTCACTATCAGTTATTGGTCAATAGCCTAGTCATTCAATTATTTTTGCGCATTTGTTCACGGGCATTTAAGGTTGATTGGGAGTGCGACAAAAAGGCTAATAATTGCTAGGTTGTTGCTTAATATCCTATAAATGTTGACCCCACACAATTTCGTGTAGATTGGTTTTAGGGCAGTCCCATACCAGCGGGGACCTCCAAAACAGCATTTGATCTCCCCAGAGGAATTATTTCATGGCGGATTGGTGTTGTGGTTTGCAACCGTCATTGAACCTCAAGAGTATTTTCGCGATATGGCTTATTTGAGCGCTCAACAAAATCAGATACGGTCTCCGGTTATTCGCGAAAGCCTCAACGCCGCGCACACATTAGAACATCCTGAAAAACCTGATATCCGGGGTTTGTCTCATATTATAAAGCTGTTCTATATGGTGATAAAGTAATCGACCGATCCCCCTGTGGCACTGGCACCTTGGCGCGAATGGCACAATTAGGTGCTGGGGGAGAGTTACGGGTTGGCGATAATTTTATACACGAAAGTATCGTCTCACGCTTATTCAAAGGACGGGTAGAGCAGACTGCTATGGTTGGTAATTTTAACGCGATTGTTCCGTTCACGGAGGGCTGGCCCTATATTGAAGGTAGGGAGAAAATTTTAATTGATAGCCGGGATCCTTACGCGTATGGCTTTCAGGTGAAGTGATAGCAAATTTTCAAACCATGGGGGAATTTAGAAAGATCATGACAACTAAGATTAACGCGGGAACCCTCAAGAGGAACATTTACGATGCGCAGCGTGGTCAAAGGGAATTAGCACTCCTAGATATTCGTGAGCATGGCCAATACGGAATGGGACACCCGTTTTTTGCGGTTTCTTGCCCCTACAGTCTCTTAGAAGCTATTGCTCCGCGGTTGGTTCCTCAAAATAGTGTGCCGGTTGTTTTTATTGATGATGATGACGGTCTCTCTGAACGGGCTGCCCAAGCCTTGAAGCAGCTAGGATATACAAATTTGCAGATCCTTGATGGTGGTGCACCAGCTTGGGAAGCAGCTGGTTTTACACTTTATCAAGGCGTTAATTTGCCATCTAAAACATTTGGCGAATTAGTGGAGCTTGTATACAACACTCCCACTATCACTGCAGGTGATTTAAAGGTCATGCAGGACCGTGGGGATAATGTTATAATTCTTGACGGACGGACACCCGAGGAGTTTCAAAATTTTAATATCCCGGGTGGTATTTCGTGTCCTAATGCAGAATTACCTCTCAGGTTTGATGCAATAGTCGATGATCCGAATAAAACGGTGGTAATAAATTGTGCGGGTCGAACGCGGTCTATTATAGGCGCGCAAACTCTAATCGATTTTGGTATCAAAAATAAAGTAGTAGCTCTTGAGAATGGCACCCAAGGCTGGGCGTTGTTTGATCTTGAATTGGAACGAGGGGCGGATCGATTTGCACCGAATATTATAAATGATGATAGTCTAGCCAGCGCGAAGTTGCGTGCTAGAGTTCTTGCAGAGAAGCGGTCCATCCCATTTGTGAATATAGAGTCTGTTCGTAAATGGCAGTTAGATTTGAGACGCACTACCTACGTGATTGATGTGCGGTCCAGCATAGAATTTGAGTCAGGTCATCTGCCGGGCGCAGTTCATGCGCCAGGAGGGCAGTTGGTTCAGGCAACAGATATCTATGTTGGGGTCCATGGCGCGCGCATCGTTGTTTGTGATGATAACGAAGTTCGTGCCATAATGGTAGTGCATTGGTTGCGCCGAATGGGTCGCGATGCCCACGTTTTAAGGGGTGGTGTGGGGGCGGACGCGACAGAAATGGGTTCCGTTAACCCGTACCTTAGTGCTGATATTGCGCCGAACTTACCTGAGATTTCAGAGAAGCAACTAGCCCTAAGTTTAAAGAATAAAGATGTTGTAGTTATCGATATTCGGTCTTTCCAATCATACCGGGAAGGGCATATTCCCGATGCGTATTGGGTGCTTCGGGCAAACTTACCTCATCAAGTAGCAATTATAAAAGATAAAGATCTTGTGGTTGTAAGTGATAATAATCTGGCGGCACGGCTATTCGCCCGAGAAGCTGATAGCTTGGGTTGTCGCTCTGTGTGTCTTCTTTCTGGTGGCCTAAATGCATGGGTGAGCGCGCAGAGTGATATACAGCGGTCCCCTGATGAACCCGCTGACCGCGAATGTAAAGATTATCTCTTCTTTACTGGGCAGCGGCATATGGGTAACAAGAAACATATGCGACAGTACTTGGAATGGGAAATCGGTCTTGTTTCTCAGCTAGATGCGGATGAGCGCACTTCCTTTGATTTATGAACGGTCTGGGGTAGTTAAATCCCACTTAATCACACTGGATCTCGATGTAAGAAAGTGGTGTTTAGAAAAAATATTCAGTTAATGTTTTTGCAAGGTTTTCACGAATCCGCTCCTTCACGGGTCGGTCCATTGGTGCACGTAGAAATTGTTCCCCCGTCACCCGTTCATAGAGTTGGATATATTTATGCGCGAATGTCATTATCGTATCATCAGGAATATCTGGGATTGGTTCATTATATGGATCACAGCGCGAAGTAATCCATAATCTAAGGAATTCCTTGTCTAGGCTGTCTGGGTTCGCTCTGGCTTTTAGGTTGCGCTCATAGGTGTCAGCTATCCAATACCTGCTTGAGTCAGGTGTATGAATCTCATCTGCCAGTGTAAAACGACCATTAGTATCCAATCCAAACTCATACTTTGTGTCCACAAGGATTAAGCCATTAGCTTTTGCAATATCTTGACCGCGAGCAAAGAGAGCAAGGGATAGCTCCACTAATTCATCCCATTGAGCTGGCGTAAGTATTTCACGCTTAATTATTTCAGTCGGCGTTATAGGAGTATCATGGTTCCCGGCATCACCTTTAGTCGTCGGAGTAAGAATAGTCTTTGTTAGCTTTTGGTTTTTAACCATCCCATCTGGAAAATTAAGTCCGTACATTTCTCGGTTCCCACGATTATACATTTGCCAGATTGACGTTTCTGTAGAACCCGTCATGTAGGCCCGTACGACCATTTCTAGAGGTAACATATTTAAATTTTTTACGATAACCACGTTGGGGTCTGGGATTTCCAGTAAATGGTTAGCACAGATATCAGAGGTTTTTTCAAACCAGAACGTTGCTGTTTGATTGAGCACTTGTCCTTTATGTGGCACCGCGGCCAACACATAGTCGAAGGCGGATTGACGATCTGTTGCAATCATGACCCGGCGCCCATCTCTTAAATTATATGATTCGCGAACTTTGCCAGTAAAATGCCCCGGCAATTCATCGAATATTGCATCGGTTAAGCAGTTGCTAATAGCAGTCTTCGTGTTGATCATGATCTCATTTTCATTAAGTACATTTTAGCTTTCGGATATTTCCAATCAGAATGGAAGCCCAATTGGTTCTTACCTAAGTAATATTAATATTAGGATCCCCGATACAATTAGCGCAATCCCGAGGTATTCCATGGGCGATGTTTTTTCCTTAAAAAACAAAACCGAAGCGATAAAAGTAAAAACCAGTTCGATCTGACCTAGGGCACGCACGTAAGAAGCATTTTGCATGGTAAAAGCTGTGAACCAACAAATAGAAGCTAGCACACCGGAAACGCCCACAGATAGTGCGGGCGCCCAATTACGCGCACATTTGCTCAATTCACCTGGCTCGCACAGCCTCAAATAGAGTCCCATTATCAACGTCTGCATGACCAATGAGACCGCTAACGCAAAAGCTGCACGCATCTCTGCGGGTCCTTCACCCAAGGAGAGGCCCGCCCCTCTGAAAAATACTACTGATGCGCCTAAAAATGCACCACAAATCAATCCAATCAAAGTTGATCTTTCTTTTAGGCCTTTGACCAAATTAGCCAATGTAATTTGACTTTGGACCAATGATAAGGCCATGACCCCTATTAAACTAAAGCCGATGGCGATTGATGCCCAGAGGGATAGAGTGTCGCCAAGTAAGATGAGGCCCAAAAGTGCGATTTGAATGATCTCAGTTTTCGACAAAGTTGTTCCAACGGCAAAATTTTTAAATGAAAACAGATAGATGAGAAAAAAAGTAAATAGAATTTGCGCGGTGCCACCAAGTAAACAATACAGTAAAAAGACCCAATTCCATTGAGGCCACTCGTATCCGCCCAGAAGTTTAAGCCCCCAGCAGTAAGCGAGTGCTAGTGGCAAAGCGTAAATGAAGCGAACGTAGGTCGCTCCGCCAGTTGATAGTCGGTCCTTTAAATATTTTTGTAATACAGAGCGCAGGTTTTGGAAAAATGCACCAGCGATTGTAATTGGAATCCAGATTTCAAACACGAAGATATCGACCTTTAATCAGAAAAAACTCGGCGGTGATTATCGACCGCATTTAATTGACTTGGCCAAACGCCTTAGGGACCCTAAGTTTAAATTATGCCGCAGTCCTTGTCACATAGGGAAATCGCATCTGCTGAAAACGGTGCACGAGGTAATAGAACGAATCTCAAGCCCCGATTTATCTGTAGTGAGGCCTATAGAGCGACTTCTCATGGGTCCCGCCACCCGTTGGCAATCCCTCGCGTCGCGTTGGCGATGGATATTTGTCAAGCTAACGGTTGGTTGAATAACGGAAATTTTATTGATAGTCCATGCGCGACAAAGAGCCAATTGACACGTTTTCATGAACCGGCTTACGTGGCTGCTGTTGAGGCTGCGGAAAAAACTGGAAAGGTGCCGGAGGATGTAAAGTGGCGACACCATCTTGGAGTTAATGGCAATCCATTGTTCGACGGTATGTTCTGGCGTTCAGCGACCGCCTGTGGCGGCGGGATGCTGGCTGCCCAGCTTTTAGCGAAGAATATGACGAGAGTAATTTACTCGCCAGGTGGGGGGCAACACCACGCTTTTGCAGGCCGCGCAAGTGGGTTTTGTTATTTTAACGAGCCCGTGCTTACGATCCTAAACTTATTAGACCTTGGCGCAAAACGGGTGTTCTATCTCGATCTTGACGCCCATCATGGAGATGGGGTCCAAGCTGCTTTCGCTAATGATGAGCGCGTGATGACTGTTTCAATTCATGAAGGGGGGCGGTGGCCAATGAAACGTCATTACAATGATATTAAGCTCGTGCGAGGTCCAGGTGGAGTAGAGGATCGCGCGGGTGGTTGGGCACGTAACCTGCCTGTCCCTGCGGGCTTCAATGACATGGAGCTCACCTATATTATGGAAAACGCTGTCCTGCCCCTGGCTCATCAGTTCAGTTGTGACGCTGTTTATGTTCAAGCAGGATGTGACGCACTAGCTGATGATCCACAGAGTAAATTATCCTTAAGCAATCGGGCGCTATGGTCGGCGATTGATAAGATGCGATTGGTTGCACCTAAATTGATTGTGACTGGTGGTGGCGGTTATAATCCCTATGCTGTCGGTCGTTGTTGGGCTGGAATTTGGGCAGTCCTTAACGATTTTAATATTCCTGCTCGCTTACCCATTGCGGCTGAGGCATGTCTTCGGCATGTTGTGTGGGACCACCGTCTTGGAAGGCATGTCTCGGTTAAATGGCTAACCACGCTTGCAGATCCGCCAAACAATGGACCGGTGCGGTCCGAGATAAAATATTTGGTGCGTTGCGTTTTGGAGCCTTGAAAAATGTCTGATCAAATTTCGCGTCCCACTCCGCCGTGGGCGGAAAAGCGACCAATCAGTGATACTCACCATGGGATTACCCGCTCAGACAACTATGCGTGGATTCGTGATTCCAATTGGCAGCGTGTGATTCGGAAACCTGAGACACTTACCGCCGATATTATTGAGCACCTGCAGGCGGAAAACCAATACACCGCAGCAATTCTTAAACCTCTAAAAAGTCAAATAGAGGCTCTTTATACTGAGATGAAAACGAGAATTAAAGCAAATGACTCATCCGTACCAATACCTGACGGTATATGGTTATACTCCCGTCGTTTTCGAATGGGTGGGGAATATCCGTTGTTCTACCGCTGTCTCCGTGAGGGCGGAATAGACCATTTGATATTAGATGGTGATAGGGAAGCTGAGGGAAATTTTTATTTTAAGCTAGTCGCCTGCAAGCATAGTCCAGACCATCGTTATTTTGCTTATGCTGCGGATTGTAATGGATCTGAAATTTTTACTCTTAAGATCCGGGATATGGATACAGGCGAGGACCTGCCTGACATCATTAGTAACGTCCATGGTGAGGTAGTGTGGGCTGCAGATAGTTTGACGATTTTATACACGGTCCTAGATAAAAATAATCGACCGTACGCTGTGCGACTTCATGAACTTGGTACCGACGAGACCGATGATGTGGAAATCTATAAAGAGAGCGACCCGGGATTTTTTATTACAATTTCAAAAACTGAGAGTCAAAAATTCCTCGTCATCAAGGCTCATGATCACCAGACGTCAGAGGCTTGGATTCTTGAAGCAACTAACCCAGCCGGGAATTGGCGTTGTGTTGAACCCCGCGATACTGGAATCGAATATGACATAACAGATTGGAATGGAGCGTTTTTAATCCGCACAAATATTGGAGGTGCCGCAGACTTCAAGGTGGTCTCAGCGCCCTTTCACTCACCCGATCGCGAGAATTGGCGTGACCTCGTTAGCCATGAGCCTGGTCGATTGATTTTAAACACCCAAGTTTTTGCCAAACATTGGGTTCGATTAGAACACCGAGATGCCTGTCCGCGTTTAATCATTCAAACGCTCAGTGGTGAAGAGCATAGCGTTACCTTTGATGAAGAAGCATATGCTTTGGGTTTTGATAAGTGTTATGAATATGACACAAATATGCTGCGGTTTATTTACTCATCAATGAAAACGCCGGAGCAGACCTTTGATTACAACATGGATAGTCGCGAGAGGGTGCTTTGCAAAGAACAAACGGTGCCATCTGGCCATGATCCGTCAAAATATGTTGTTCGCCGAATTGAAGCAGTTGCCTCGGATGGCGCTAGGGTCCCGATAAGTCTGCTCTATCACAAAGATACAGTCCTTGACGGCAGTGCACCATTGTTACTGTATGGTTACGGCGCTTATGGTTTATCCATGCCCGCAGGGTTTTCGACGACGCGTTTAAGCCTAGTTGATCGGGGTTTTATTTACGCTATTGCGCATATCCGTGGCGGCATGGAGAGAGGTTATAGTTGGTATCAGGGGGGTCGGGGTGTCAATAAGATAAATACATTCAAAGATTTCATTACAGTTGCAGAATTTCTAATATCAAGGAAATTTACGGGTCGTGGTCGTATTGCTGCACATGGAGGAAGCGCGGGCGGCATGCTTATGGGGGCTGTTGCAAATATGAAACCTGATCTTTTTAACACCATTATTGCTGATGTACCGTTCGTCGACGTATTGACGACGATGCTGGATGATACCTTGCCATTGACGCCACCAGAATGGCCCGAATGGGGAAACCCTATTGAGGATCCCGAATCGTACATACGGATTGCAGGATATTCGCCTTATGACAATATTTCGGCGCAGGCTTACCCGCACATTTATGTGACTGCTGGATTGACTGACCCACGTGTAACTTATTGGGAGCCTGCAAAATGGGTGGCGAAGTTACGCGCATTAAAGATAGATAAAAACATACTTTGTCTCAAAACTCATATGGGGGCCGGCCATGGTGGAGCTTCTGGTCGTTATAAACGGCTTTATGAAACAGCCGAAATGTACTCCTTCCTGTGTTATACATTTCAGTTGTTCGGTGATGCCTGATTTTGAGATTGAGGCAAAGGCTTTGGCAAACGGGAGCCAGTGCGTATGCGGGGTTGATGAGGCTGGGCGTGGCCCATGGGCTGGACCAGTAGTAGCGAGTGCCGTAGTCATAAACCCAAAAATTTTGCCAGATTGTTTGCGGGCCCAATTGGATGATTCCAAGAAACTGTCTACCATAGTACGTGAAGAACTATTCTTGGGCTTAGTGTCCTGTGCTCGGATTGGGGTTGGTATTGCCGAGGTATATGAAATTGATAAGATCAACATCTTGGAAGCAACGATGAATGCAATGAAAGGTGCGATTTTTAATCTGGATCAACCTGCACCTGATCTTGCATTAATTGACGGGAACCGAGTGCCCCCCCTAAGTTGCGAAGCTCAAGCGATAGTTAGAGGTGATTCCTTAAGCCTGTCTATCGCGGCTGCTTCGATAGTTGCAAAAGTAATACGGGATCGGCGTATGGTAGAGCTCGATCAGCTTTATCCTGGGTATGGATGGGCGCACAATGCGGGCTATGGGACAGCCTATCATCGCGATGCCTTGTCAACACTTGGTCCGACGCCGGAGCATCGGAAATCATTTGCCCCAATCCGCAAGATATTGAGTCCGATTAGTTAATTAATCTCAATATATAGCCTCATAGGCCCACCTAAGTTATTGATTCTAAATAAGTCTTGACCCTTCTACTGGGACTCGGCATGCTCTCTGCTTATGGGAATAGACCAAACAAAACAATGTCATGTAAGGGCTATAACTGATCCAGAAAGTGGTAACGCTTCGTCTTTGGACCGCTTGGAGAACAGTATTCTCGTCGGCGACTGTGTGGAGCTAATGGATAATCTTCCGGAGGCCTGTGTGGATGTTATTTTCGCTGATCCACCATATAATCTTCAATTGGGGGGTGATCTGCATCGTCCGAATAACACGAAAGTAGATGGTGTGGACGACGATTGGGATCATTTTGATAGTTTTGCTGCTTACGATGAATTCACCAAAAAATGGCTGAGAGCAGCCCGGCGTGTCCTTAAGCCTAATGGCACATTATGGGTAATTGGGTCATACCACAATATTTTCCGTGTTGGCGTTATTTTACAAAATACCGGATTTTGGATGCTAAATGACGTTATTTGGAGGAAGACTAATCCTATGCCGAATTTTAGAGGTACACGCTTTACTAATGCCCACGAGACACTACTATGGTGTGCTAAATCCCAGAACTCAAAATACAGATTTAATTATGACGCTATGAAAGCCCTCAATGATGACCTTCAGATGCGTTCAGACTGGCTGTTACCTCTATGCACTGGTGAGGAGCGATTAAAGAGAAATGGCAAGAAAGCTCACCCGACACAAAAACCAGAATTATTGCTGTACAGAGTGATTGTGTCGTCGAGTGAGGTGAATGACTTGATTTTGGATCCGTTTTTTGGAAGTGGTACGACCGGTGCTGTGGCCAAGAAACTTGGAAGAAAATATATTGGGCTTGAGCAGGACCCTAGTTATGCGAGGTTGGCGGAAAAACGCTTGTCCCAGACGCAACGGGTCTCGGAAGAGGAATTTCTGAGGACGCCGACAAAGCGAGATTTGCCTCGAGTACCTTTTGGACGCCTTTTGGAGAGTGGCATACTTGTACCCGGACAAGTGCTTAGTGATCAGCGTGGCCGTTATCATGCGCGCGTTCGTGCTGATGGCATGCTGATTACAGATGGTTTCTATGGTTCTATCCATAAAGTTGGCGCTTATGTCCAAAAGGCGCCGGCATGCAATGGGTGGCAGTTCTGGCATGTCCAAATCAAAGGCGAATTGGTACCGATTGATCTTTTTCGCCAAAAATTGAGGGCTGAAATTCATTGATGAGCAAACTGATAAAAAAGCGCAGTTGGTTCAGGAAGGCTGAAATTCTGTTAGGCGCAAATTGGCTAAAATGATATCTTTATTTTTTTACGAATTGCATGCTGTCTCGGAAGAAAAAACTGGCTTGACGGCGCTCTTGTTCCTCCCAACTCCATGTTTGTTCCTATAACTCCTGCAACGACGTTTGTTGAACTTGGCTAGCCCCTGTCAATTGACGACGTATTTCTTTAAGGCTACGAACCCGATTTTCTGCTATGGCTGAGAGCATGGCTTGACTGTTGACGTGACACTCCTTTTCAGTTACCGCAATCGCTGAACCAGAGTGTCAGTGAAGGCTGGTTATTAGCACTGATAAAGGCAGGGTCAATTTAACGGGTAGGAACCGGTTCATTGGTAGAATAGTCATAAAAGCCCCGCTTAGTCTTGCGGCCTAACCAACCTGCTTCCACATATTTTACCAGAAGTGGGCACGGGCGATATTTAGTATCTGCCAGTCCCTCGTGCAAGACATGCATTACCGCTAAGCATGTGTCTAGTCCAATAAAGTCAGCAAGCTCGAGGGGGCCCATAGGGTGGTTGGTTCCTAGTTTCATGGCTGTATCTATTGCGGAAACGGACCCAACACCCTCATAAAGAGTGTAAACGGCTTCATTGATCATTGGAAGTAAAATACGGTTGACGATAAAGGCTGGAAAGTCTTCAGCATTAACTGCGGTTTTATTGAGCTTGTCGGTTAATTCTCGGACGATCTGATAGGTAGTTTCATCCGTTGCAATTCCTCGGATAAGCTCCACAAGCTGCATGCGAGGTACCGGGTTCATGAAGTGCATTCCACAGAACTTGCCGGGTCGGTCCGTCTGTGCGGCTAGCCTAGTAATGGATATTGAAGATGTGTTTGACGCAATCAATGTGTGATCGGGCAGAACTGAGCAGAGTTCACGTAAAATTGATTTTTTGATATCTTCGTCCTCGGTTGCGGCTTCTATGACTAAATCACTGCCGGAAAAAATCGAATATTCCGAACTCCAAGATATCCGAGCCATAGTCTCTTTAAGCCCTTCTGCCGTGAGCCGGCCGCGCTCAACGTCTCTTGCTAGGTTCTTTTCAACCTGGATTTTACCCTTAGCTACGGCCTCATCATTAATATCCAAAACGGATACGTGAAAACCCTTTGCTGCGAAAACCTGAGCGATCCCTCCGCCCATTTGTCCGCTGCCAATAACACCTATGTTTTGGATGTTCATAAATTACATTCCTAGTTTTTATTTTTTATTGGCTCTTCTCAAGTTCAGCTGAAAGTTCAGGTACGGCATTGAACAGATCATCGACCAGACCATAGTCAGCTACTTGAAAGATTGGGGCCTCTTCGTCTTTATTGATTGCTACGATAACCTTGGAGTCTTTCATGCCGGCTAAATGTTGGATTGCACCAGAAATCCCTATCGCAATGTAAAGATCAGGTGCAACTACTTTACCGGTTTGGCCTACTTGGTAGTCATTTGGAACAAAGCCTGCGTCTACGGCTGCGCGACTGGCACCGACAGCCGCGCCTAATTTATCGGCGATTTCTTCTAACATGGGAAAGTTTTCCCCGGACTGCATTCCCCGGCCCCCCGAAATAATAATCGGTGCACTAGTTAGTTCTGGTCGTTCCGATTTGGTGAGTTCCTGCCCAACAAAGCTTGACAGTCCAACATCATCAATTGCAGAAATGACTTCTATGGCAGCGCCTCCGCCCTCCGCTTTGCTTGGTTCAAAGGCTGTAGTCCTGACCGTGATAATTTTTATATGGTCGTCAGACCGCACAGTTGCAATAGCGTTACCGGCGTATATCGAGCGCTCAAACGTCGCAGAATCATTGATAGCGGTAATATCAGAAATCTGAGCCACGTCTAATAAAGCAGCAACTCGTGGCATGATATTTTTACCGGATGTCATTGCAGGGGCGAGCATATGCGTATACTTATCGCCAAGGCTAACCATTAGCGCTGATACGTTTTCTGCTAACGCATGAGCATAAAATTCAGCATCAGCAACAAGAACTTTTTCAACACCCTCTACCCTTGCTGCTGCTTCGCCAACCTCTCCACAAAGGCTCCCAGCAACTAAAATAGTAACGTCCCCGAGTTCTTTTGCAGCCGAGACAGTATTCAAAGTTGCGGGTTTTAATTCTGAATTGTCATGTTCAGCAAGAACCAGAATGCTCATTAAATTACCTTTGCTTCGTTTTTCAGTTTGTCGACTAATTCGGTTACACTTTCGACCATAACACCAGCTTGGCGCACGGGAGGCTCGTTTACTCGTAACGTTGTTAGTCTGGGTGTTATATCAACGCCTAACTGTTCTGGGGTCAAAATATCTATTGGTTTTTTCTTCGCCTTCATGATGTTCGGCAGGCTGGCGTAACGCGGCTCGTTTAGGCGCAGGTCAGTCGTGAATACTGCAGGTATATTGAGATTAACGGTCTCTAGTCCACCATCTACCTCGCGGGTGACTTTTGCTGAGTCCTCACCAAGAACAATTTGTGACGCGAAAGTGCCTTGCGACCAACCAAGAAGAGCTGCGAGCATTTGGCCAGTTTGATTGGAGTCGTCGTCAATCGCTTGTTTGCCGACGATTACTATCTCCGGATTTTCATTTTGTACAATGGCCTTTAGCAGCTTTGCAACCGCCAGTGGTTGGAGTTCGACGTCACACTCGACTAATATGCCCCTGTCAGCACCCATGGCTAACGCAGTTCGAATTGTTTCTTGGCATTGTGATATGCCACAGGATACTGCGATCACCTCTTCAACTTTACCAGATTCTTGGAGGCGGATTGCCTCCTCAACTGCGATTTCATCAAATGGGTTCATCGACATTTTTACATTGGTTGTCTCAACTCCGGTATGGTCCGGTTTAACGCGAATCTTTACGTTGTAATCAACAACACGCTTGACGGCGACTATAACTTTCATCGGCCCACCTTAAAACTCGATCATTTGACTAATTCGATTTGGCCTAACCAACATTGTGGGTTTTTTACCCCCTAGTCGACTTAAGCAGAATCTTAGTCATATCATTACCGCGCTGCACAATAAGACTGGGTAAAACACCGGTCAAGCTATGTATCAGCGTTTTATGAGCGTCATGGAACCATGCGTTGCGGTGTGGCACAGGAAATATCACGGTATTTAGGCTGGATGGTGTGTCAATTGAAGAGGAACCCTTAAAATTATATGGTAAAAAATTTTAGAAACGGGGTGTGGAAAATGATGCAATGGGGTTATAATCATATCATTGCGTTTGCCCCGGTTTCCATAAAATATCTGATTGGCCATCGCCATTCACGTGACGCGATAGCTGAAAGAGATGGTCGGATAATCTATTGATGTATTTAAGGGCTTCAGGATTGAGCTCGTCACGTTCTGCTAATTCAGTTAGAAGGCGCTCGCAACGCCGCACAACCGTTCTCGCGAGATGCAGATGTGCCCCTGCGGGAGTCCCACCTGGTAAAATAAATGATGTCAAGGGAGCCAGCTTTTCGTTCATCAGATCGATTTCGTGTTCGAGCCGTAAAACCTGCTTCTCCGTAATTCTAAGGGCGCCAGAACGTCGCTCTGTTCCTGTTGGTGTGCAAAGGTCAGCACCTAGATCGAAAAGATCGTTTTGAATGCGCGCCAACATCGTATCCGCCTCGCCGCTTGAATGTAAGCGGACGATACCAATTATTGAGTTGGCTTCATCAGACGTACCATATGCTTCAACTCTAATATCGTGCTTGGCTACACGGCTGCCAGAGCCTAGAGACGTTTTCCCTTTGTCACCACCCCGTGTGTAAATTTTATCTAAACTGACCATGAGTATATAACCTAATCCTTAGAGCAATGAAGGTGATTTAATTGGTGACGATGAACATAAGTGCAGCGAAAAATACTAGTGCAATTGCTTGGAAAAGGATCCTAAGCCGCATCAACATGTTAGCGTTGCGCCTGTAGAAATTCCCATTAACGCCAAATGCTATTATACCAATTACAACAACTGCAAGAGTTACGAACATCGCACTGATCATTAGGATGGGGATAGTAGTTTCCATGTCCGATCCAACTGACGAGAGTTTTTACTAAAGTCACTGTGTAGGTTGTGCCTTTTGACTTTCCGATATTCATATGAGCCTGCTACTAGGCATTTTCAAGCCATTCCTGCCAAGCGCTACGATATCCTGCCTCAAGTGCTTTGGTAAATTTGGCCCCATCTGTCAAAGCGCCAACTCTTAATCTTTCTCGCATGGTCTGGCGAATATTATTTAGTAAATTTAGATTCGATGCCAATTGTTTGGCAGATTGGATGTATTCTTGATTATCAGTGGTAATGAGATCACTCAATCCGGTATGCGTCAGTATTGACGCGCCTACTCTTGATGCGTGCCAATCGCCAACGCGGGTAATAACAGGCACGCCCATCCAAAGGGACTCTAGGGTCGTAGTTGTGCCGTGATAAGGATATGTATCAAGCGCGATGTCGATGTCTTGATATGCTGTAAGGGGGCTTGTTCGCGTGATCCAATCCAAAAGATCGAGCTGATTTTCTGCGATACCATAAGTGGCAAAACGAGCTTGTATCCGTAATCGGACATTCATATCGCACAAAGCTCTCGCTTTCAAGCGAAGCCGCGATCGTGGAATTGTGTATAGAATTTTTGCCCACAAGGCGATGGTCTTTTCATTTAACTTGGCAAGATTGTTAAATGATCCGAACGTAATATGCCCGTTTTTCAGCGCCGGCGTGGGTCTGATCTCTGGTGCGTCTCGAGGTGGGAGGTAACATAAAAAACCTTTTTTAAGTCTAAGCAACCGCTCGGAGTGATACTCGTCGGTTACTCCATTTGGGTCAGCGATTGGGTCGGTAATTCGCCAATCAATTTGTGTTAGACCACTAGTTGCAGGGTATCCAAGATAGGTCATTTGAACAGGTGCGGGTTTGAGTGCGAAAGCCTCTAAGCGATTGCCGCGCGTATGACCCGAAAGGTCGACCAATATATCAATTTTATCTTTGACGATCTGTGCTGCTAGCTCATTGTCATTTAATCCAACCACATCACGCCAGCGACTGAAATGGCCAGCGAGCCTATCGGTTACTTCGTCCCGTCCAATCATGTTGGCATACGCGATAGTCTCGAAAAGCGTTGTATTATGGTTAGCTAAAATAGGTTCTAGAAAATAGGCGACAGAGTGGCGTCGAAAATCGGACGAAACATAACCAACCCGTAAACGCCGCTCCGGGTCGCGCGAATGGGTTATAAACCCTCTCTTTACTGACGGGAATGTAGCGCCCCATTCCCGATGTGCATGGGATACATCTCTGGGAGAAATCTCCGGAAGACAGCATAGTGCGAACAGCCTGTTGGACTTTTTACAGGCATTTATGTTAGGTGAATTGGAGGCGTGGTTGTAGTGGGACATGGCTTCGCTCACGCGGCCTTGTTCTTTTAAAAGTTCACCCAGATTTGTTTGGGCGTCGGTGTTATTTGGGTCCAACTCAAGAGCTTTAAGAAAAGCAAATTCGGCGTCATGATAACGACCTTGGCGATGCAATATTATGCCTAAATTATTATGCGTATTGGTCTGATCAGGTGCGTGCAGGACCGCTTGATTTGCTGCCGTCGAGGCGGTATCCATATCGCCAATATCAAGGGCCACATTTGCTAGGTTGGCCCAAGCACTTCCATATGTAGGAGCTAAACGCACCGCTTCTCTGTAATGCGTTACCGCTTCATCTAGTCGGCCGAGAGCTTTAAGAGGTGCACCGATATTGTTATGAGCGGCTGCGTAATTTGGCTTTAATTCAAGTGCACGTGTGAAAGCGGTTATTGCATCTGCGTGCCGCTCTAGACCTGATAAGCCTGTACCCAAATTGTTGCAGATCTCCGCCTCTTGTGGAGCGTGCTTTAGGGCAGTAGCAATGTATTTAATACCCCCCGGTGTTCGACCAGTTTGGCAATGGATAACACCCAGTAAATTTAACCCCCATACATGGGTTGGGTGATCCGTGAGTAATTTTTGACAGACTATTTCAGCATTTTGCATGGCACCACTCTCGTACAAAGTCGAAGCAAGATTGAATGTTGACTCTGCGCCTTTGCTATCGGGACCATTAGTTTGGCCCGTTTTTCCGAAGTTACGGTTTCGCTTTTTAGCCACAAGGCTCTCCTTTACTGCAGCAGATTTATTCTCGCGTGCCCAGATTGGGGGGGGCAAAGAATTAGCGGGGGTTGATGCAGGCCACTATAAAACCCAGTTACCAAATGGCTCAATTAGAAGTGGTAGTACTTAGCATGGTGACTAGATGCTGAGAACATTGTAACCTAGTTTCAACATAACTTAGAGTAATTAGAGTAATACATTATTTTAGGGGTTGATGCAGGCCTATCCCCAATATGGAACTCGTTTGCCATATCGTCGCAGTTTATTTCAGCATTCGCCCACTCTGTAATTTGGTCTTGAAAAATGTTTAAAATATTTGCCGTTTCTATCACTGATTTTTATTACACCTTGTGGTAAAAAACGGCCCGTAGAAGGACTGCACAGATGCTTAGCGTTATTATTCCAGTTATTGATGCGGCCACGACAATTACAGATACGACTCACTTTTGGCTAGATAGTGATGTTGTCGGGGAAATAATTATTGTTGATGGTGGTTCCGCGGACGCCACGCCTGAACTAGCTCAGTTAGCAGGAGCTCGCGTAGTCACTGCGCCCAAAGGACGTGGCATTCAATTAGCTGCTGGCTCTGATAGAGCATCAGGTGATTGGTTGTTATTTATGCACTTGGATACCCGGACTGGCCCCGGTTGGGAAACGGTAACTCGCCGCTTCATTTCTGACCCGGGTAACCATTTCCGAGCAGGCTACTTTTCCTTTGCTCTCGATGATTTTGAGCCTGCCGCGCGCCGCGTTGAAAAAGTTGTCGCATGGCGGTGCAGTTGGTTTGGTTTGCCATATGGAGACCAAGGTCTATTAATCCACGCGGACTTTTATGAGAAATTGGGGGGGTTCCCCTCTCTCCCTCTCATGGAAGATGTTGCCTTGATCCGGAAAATTGCGCGGCATCGGCTCGAGGCACTACCTGCTCTCGCTACGTCTTCGGCAAAGCGGTATAAGCAGGACGGCTATTTTTTACGCACCATTCGAAACCTTTTTTGTTTGGGTATGTATTTTGTGGGTGTGCCACCGCATTACCTTGTGGACCTCTATGAGGGCAGTTTTTATGATTCGTCGTCAACTCATAATTGTTGCTAAGGAGCCTCGCTTAGGCCGCGTTAAGACACGTTTGGCTTGTGATATTGGATCAGTGGACGCATGGAAGTTCTACCGCCAAACCTTAACGGATGTTAGTCGGCGATTGAGTGCAGACGCCCGTTGGACTACGTGGCTTGGCGTTACACCGAAACGCGCCTTTAGAAAGTTGTCATTGTGGCCAGGATTAAACCCGCATGTTAACCAGGGGATGGGAGATTTGGGAAAACGTATGACAAAGCTCATTACAGATGTTCCGAGAGGACCGACAGTCTTGATTGGTGCTGATATTCCGGAGGTTTGCCCCATTCACATTTGGTCTGCATTTCGGGTGCTTGATAGATCGGAAGCTGTATTTGGTCCAACACCTGACGGTGGTTATTGGCTTTTCGGATTGCAACGTCGTCGTGGTCCTATAGATGTTTTCCAAAAAGTGCGCTGGTCGAGTCCGCATACACTCTCCGATACCCGGCTAAATCTACCGGAGCACTGGAGATTTGAAGCCGTGACTGAGCTAAATGACATCGATGATGGAATTGCGTTTTATGCACTTGGAACCCGGAGAAAGACCGGGTAAACCGAGTGTGTAGTAACCATCTGATTTTGAACTGTGAGGGATTGAAGAGAGAGAGGCTAATATAATGAGCATCCGTGAGCGCGTCGGCGCTTTTGTTCACGCGAATAAAGTTCAAAATGTGATTACCGCACTAATTGTATTCAACGCGATTACGTTGGGTCTGGACACCTCTCCAGTCATCCGTGAGGATTACGGATTATTCCTAAACATAGCGGATACATTTGTGCTGACTGTTTTCGTTGCTGAAATCACGGCTAAATTATTTTATCGCGGATGGCATTTTTTTAAGAGTGGTTGGAACGTCTTCGATTTCATAGTTGTATGTGTCGCCTTAGTCCCAGCATCCGGACCATTTTCTGTCCTGCGCGCGCTTCGGATTTTACGCACGCTTCGACTTCTTTCTGTGGTCCCGCAAATGCGCGTTGTAATCCAAGCTTTACTGAGTGCTATGCCTGCTATGACATCCATCATCGCGCTGATCTCTCTGATTTTCTATGTAAGCGCAGTATTGACGACAAATCTGTTTGGAAACGATTTTGATGCCTGGTTTGGTTCAATTGGTCGTTCGATGTATTCCCTTTTTCAGATTATGACGCTAGAAAGCTGGTCGATGGGGATTGTGCGTCCTGTTATGGAGAAATTTCCCTATGCTTGGGCTTTTTTCGTGCCCTTTATTCTTGTGACTAGCTTTGCTGTGATCAACTTGTTTATCGGCGTTATTGTCGACTCAATGCAATCACAGCACCGAGAAGTCGTGGAAGATATGCATGGGGATGCCACAATTATTGAATGTAAGCTTGACTTGTTGCAGCGCGAGTTGGAGGAATTGCGCCTAATGGTGCGGGAGCAGGCAGAAGTGCCACCACGCACATGACCCTTGACTGGGCCTCTGATATCGATGCGAGAGTTTTTCAGTCATAGTGCATGGCGATATTCTTGAGAAACTTTACTGTCTCAGGTTTGTCCCATTCTTCGAGGCCGATTACCCGACCAATTTCGTGACCTTTGCGGCTGATAATTATAGTTGTTGGTAGGCCACGACCTTTGAAAGCCCTGAGCAATTTACCCTTAATGTCGGCAAATATTTCGAGATTTTTCAGATTATTAGTTTTATAAAATTTACGGATCAGTGGCAGGGGATTACGATCCTCTGAAATAGCCAAAACATCAACGCCGATAGGTTTAACTATGGCGTTTAATCTATCGAACTGTGGCATTTCTTGGACGCAAGGCGCACACCAAGTCGCCCAGAAATTGAGAACAACCACTCTGCCTCGATAACTGGCAAGTCTCCTTTCCTGGCCACCGTTGTCGATAAAGGGAAGATTTGGAACAAGTGTGGGCTCTTTTGCTTCTCGAAATGAAGGAAGAAGGTGTATGATTTTGTTAAGATTTACTCTAGTGCTTACACGGCTCTCTTTGTTACGACTGAAATCGGAGCTCAGGGCATCCTGAGCCGGTGGACATATGCTTAGTGCAAAACTAAGGAGACCGAAAAAAAATGACATTTTTCCTGTACGTATAGACATTTCAGACATATAGGTTGGCCCTCCTTCATGCTACCTTTTGATAGGCGGTCGATACTAAAGCAACAGTGGACGAAACAATGGCTAACGACAAATTAAAATCTAGTGATGAACCCAGTTTAATGTGGGGCGGTCGATTTTCCAGGGGTCAGAACTCGGTAATGGAAGCGATCAATGCCTCTGTTGACTTTGACAAGCGGATGTACGCGCAAGATATCCGTGCGTCTCAAGTACACGCCCGGATGTTAGGTGCACAGGGTATCATTAAATCAGAAGATGCAAACGCAATTGTGGATGGGCTTAATTTGGTAAAAAAGGAAATAGAAAAAGGTGATTTTTCTCTCTCCAGCGCTCTGGAAGATATTCACATGAATGTCGAAGCACGTTTGGCTGAGCTGATAGGTGAGCCGGCAGGGCGGTTGCATACGGGGCGGTCGCGGAACGATCAAGTCGCCACTGATTTTAAGCTTTGGGTTCGCGACGCCTTGGACGCCTTGGATGAAAATATGAGAGAGTTACAATGTGCCCTTATCGATGTTGCAGAGGTTCATGCGGAATCAGTGATGCCCGGATTCACGCATATGCAGTCAGCCCAGCCGGTAACCTTGGGACATCATATGCTGGCTTACACGGAAATGATTGGGCGTGATCGTGGGCGGGCTATGGATTGCCGTAAGCGATTAAATGAAAATCCGCTCGGAGCAGCTGCCTTGGCGGGGACTTCTTTTCCCATTGACCGGGATATGACAACAAAAGAATTGGATTTTGATCGACCTGCGGTAAATTCTATGGATGCAGTATCGGATCGGGATTTTGCACTTGAGTTTTTGAGTTTTGGGGCAATTTTGTCCACACACCTCTCACGTCTTGCAGAGGAATATGTGATTTGGTGCTCGCAGCAATTTGCATACGTGGCACTCGGCGACGCGTTTTCAACAGGTAGTTCGATAATGCCACAGAAGCGAAACCCTGATGCTGCTGAATTAATACGCGCCAAGGCGGGTCGGGTGATTGGTGCACTCAACGGCCTTCTTATTGTCATGAAAGGCTTGCCAATGACCTATGGTAAAGACATGCAGGAAGATAAAGAGCCCGTTTTTGAAGTCTTTGACACACTCAAGCTAAGCCTTCTCGCAATGACTGGCATCCTTGGAGATAGCACTTTCAATATTGAGCGGATGGCAACGGATGCGGGTCGTGGATTTGCAACTGCAACGGACCTTGCAGATTGGCTTGTCCGGTCGCTTGCTATGCCGTTTCGTGAGGCTCATAAAGTGACGGGCGGTCTTGTGAAAATGGCAGAAGAAAAAAACTGTGGCCTAGAAAATCTCAGCCTCGAAGAAATGCAAACGGTTGAAGCTGGTATAACTGATGATATCTATTCGGTTTTGAGTGTGGACAACGCATTGGCCAGCCGAAAATCATATGGTGGCGCTGCGCCTCACAATGTTAGCCAAGCCGTCAAAGATGCTCGACTTCGGTTCCTTTAGCAGTGGGTCAATGATAAACTATTTACCAGTTTGAAAAAAATGCCAGACGCTTTGAAAACTATGGAGGTTGTTTGTGTGAAAAATCTTGAGAAGATCACGGCCCCCTCAATTGCAGTGCTCATTACAAGCGTTGTAATTGCGGGTTGTGGGGTAAAATCATCCCCGCAGCCTCCTGATGACTCCATCTACCCGTTTTTTTATCCAGCATCATCGTCCGTTACAAAACTTAAGCTATCAAAACCTGAACTTGAGACGGAGACAATACGGGTCATTTCGCCGTCCCAAGAGGATTACTTTCCCGCGCCATCTCAATCAGATAGTCCATATGTCTACCCTAACCCTGCCGGATACGTCGCTCCTCTCGCTGGTCCGTTATTTGGTAGAAAGTTATCGCGTTAAAAGTTTGTCCGAAAAGCATTTTGAATGTCTGCTATCCATGGCAAGCTGTTCTTAGACGCGCACTTGTCTGGTAGAGAGAGTTTGGGGTGCCAAAATGAAAACACAGTTCACGGCAGGGGAGGACCATGGATTATTTTAATTACCATAAGGGTGAATTACACGCTGAGGGAGTTCAACTTTCGGCACTAGCTGACGTGATTGGGACTCCATTTTATTGTTATTCAAGCGCGGCGTTGGTCCACTATTTTAAGGTTTTTGCCGATGCAGTCTCCGCACTTGACGCCACTATTTGTTTTGCCATCAAAGCTAATTCAAATATCGCTGTTTTAGCGACTTTGGAAAGACTAGGTGCGGGTGCTGATGTGGTTTCTCAAGGCGAGATGCAGCGTGCTTTGGAAGCAGGAATTGACCCAAAAAAGATAATTTTTTCAGGGGTTGGTAAATCCCGTCAGGAACTCCAAGCTGCACTCGTTGCTGGTGTCACTCGTTTCAATGTAGAATCATTGTCTGAACTCGAAGTTTTGAGTGCTGTGGCCGATACACACGGACAGATGGCCGAGGTGTCACTCCGCGTCAATCCCGATGTTGATGCGCGAACGCATGAAAAAATTGCTACGGGCCGTCAGGAAGACAAATTTGGGATCGATCTGTCCTTGGCACGAGGTGCTTACAGGCGTGCTAGAGCTTTGCCCGGTATAGACGTTTCTGGCGTAGCTATGCATATTGGGTCTCAATTGACTGAACTCGACCCCTTTCGTATAGCTTATTCACGGATGGCGGATTTTGTGGGGGTTCTGCGCGAGGACGGTCACACGATTCGGCACCTTGATCTGGGTGGTGGCCTCGGTATTACCTACAAAGATGAAAAAGTACCGACACCCGAAGCTTACGGCGCTATGGTAGCTGAGACGATTGGCGGTCTTGGCTGCAAGCTCACCTTTGAACCCGGACGTGTGATTGCTGGAAATGCCGGGATATTATTGACCCGAGTAAATTTCATGAAGGAAGGTACCGCTAAAACATTTTGCATAGTTGATGCAGCGATGAACGATTTGATCCGCCCTACTTTGTACAACGCCCACCATGATATAGTTCGTGTCGCGGAAGCGATGGATCACGAATCTTTAAAAGTTATGGATATCGTTGGGCCTATCTGTGAGTCTGGTGATTACATCGCTAAAAACCGTGGTATGCCGTCAGTTACGTCGGGTGACCTATTAGCCATTCGATCAGCTGGTGCTTACGGTGCTGTAATGTCCTCGACCTATAACACTCGTCCTCTAATACCCGAAGTCTTGGTCGAAGGCGATGAGTATGCTGTTATTCGACGACGCTTTGAGGTGGCTGATATGTTGGCTTTGGAGAGGTTGCCACCATGGCTATCAGGGAGTCGAATTTCCGCGGCTAATGTGGTCGGTAAATGATGGGGGCGCATGAAGATAAAAATTTAAAAAAGCGAGGTAGTCTCCGTCTCACACTGCTTATATGGTGGTCGCGAGCGGCAATATTATGGGAGCGTGTATGGCTCCGCTCTTTTCCCATAACTGCAATATTTTGTCTTTTTTCCGTCATTACGCTCTTTGATGTATTACCGACCCTTCCGAGTTGGCTGCATTTTTCTATTTTAGCCGCGCTGGCTGGGCTTTTGATCTGGGCTACCATATACTTCTTAAAGGGTGACTTTAAGGTTTCAGTCGAGACGGGACGTAAGCGATTGGAGCGAGACAGCGGAGTCAAACATCAACCTTTAACTGCATTTAATGATCGACCGGTGCTAGGCGTTAAAAATTCAGCAAGTAGGTTTTTGTGGGCAGCGCATGTCGCCCGAACGCAACCACTACTTAGGCAGTTGAAGTTCTTTCTGCCGGCGCCGCGGATGGCTAGGCATGATCCCTACGGTCTGCGTGTGCTGATCCCTTTGACATTTTTAGTTGCTCTAAGTGTTGGAGCAGAGGATGCCGCCCATAGATTTGAACGAGCTATTAATCCAAAAGTTGAAATTACCAGCCTCTCTCAACCAACTATAGACGTTTGGGTTCGGCCTCCTGAATACACGAAAGTTCCTCCTCGATTGCTGCACGACAGCCTTTATCCAAAAAAAGAGGGAGCAGTCACAACAAGCAACAAACATGAGAGCCATTGGGGTGATCTTAGTCCCCAGATGTCTGAGGGAGTCTCTGTAGAGATCGACAAAGTGATTGGGATCCCGATGGGAAGTATGGTTTTAGCTCAAATCGGGCGTGCAGGAGATAATGCCCGGATTCGGATCGGCGAGCGCACTAAGCCGTTTTTAGCTCTGGACCCTAAGCATGTTGAAGACGGATCCCGTGCGGAAATACAAATAACACACGATGATCTCCAAGCCCAAACCTTAGATGTAAAGCTTGGTGATTCGATGATTGGGTCATGGCCCATTAAAATTATCGAAGATTATCCACCTCGTATCGAATTTACAGGACCATCACGGAACATGGGCAATGGGATTTTGCAAGTTCAGTTTGAAGCTTCAGATGATTACTCTCTTAGTGATGTAAGATTAGAAATAAAGAGCAAAGAGGGATTATCTGCTCTCAGCGGAAATTATCGTTCTTCTTTTGCCCTACCGGTTCCCAGGGCGGACACGGGCGGTAAAGGTCAAGCTAAGTATGATTTTTCAGACCACCCTTGGTCGGGCTTGCAGGTTCAGCTATCTCTTCTTGCGGTTGATGTTGCAGGGCAAGAAAGTCGGACAGATGACATTAGTATCGCATTACCTGAGAGGACCTTTAATCATCCAGTAGCTCGGGAATTAATTGCAGCTCGAAAAAAGCTCAATCAACCAACCGTGGATCTTTTTCAAGAAGTGCAAAACGATTTGTTAAAAATCGTTAGCAAACCGTCTCACTTTTTCAATGATACTGTAACCTTTTTGGCTATTGCTCTCTCATATAACCGATTAAGGCACGGCATAAGAGCTTCAAATATGGTCCGCCCTGAGGTTCAGCGACTTCTCTGGCAAACGGCACTCCGAATTGAAGGTGGTGAGTTTGCCGTCGCTGAACAAGCATTGCGTGACCTTCAGGGGCAAATAAAAAAAGCGTTAAATGGTCGAGGCACGGAACAAGAAATCGAGCGTCTACTCGATCAGTTAAAAAGTGCTATCAATAACTACATGAGAGCAATGGCCGATCACCTGAAGAGACAAGGCCGAGAGATCCCAGGAGACCTAAACTCGTCTGCGATCCTCGAAAGTGGAGACTTACAGCGGATGCTCGAAAAAGCGCGCCAACTCAGTCGATCTGGCTCGCGGGCTGCTGCGCGGCGGGGGTTGTCTGAGCTAGATCGTATGTTGAATGCTCTTCGCGACACTGCGCGCTTTCAGCCTCCCCTCTCTCGGAAAAACACGGGGCGTCAGATGCTCCAAGGATTACGGGACTTGAGCCGTCGTCAAAAAGATTTGCTCGATTTAACATTCAAGAGACAGCATAACCTTGGGGACTTGAGAACTCGACGCCTTCAGAAAGAGCAAGATAATCAATTAAGCCAGCGGTCAGGGGCAAAAAAACCAAGCGATGAGAGTGGCCAAGGCAATCAACTTTCCAGAAACCAGAGGGATCTGCGTAAAGCACTGGGACGATTTATAATTCAGATGGATAAAATGCTGGGTATGGTCCCATCAACTATGAAGCAAGCCGATCAAGCGATGAAAGGTGCTGGAGAGGCACTTAAACAAAACAACATATCCCGCGCTAGCCGAGATCAGATAAAAGCCCTCGAGGCCTTACGACAATCAGCAGAACGGTTAGCGAGAAAACTCTCCAATCGGGCCCGAGGTGCGGGGGTCGGTGCTGGTTTAAGTCGGGCGGGGAAGCCCTTTTTGTCAGGGCGCGATCCGTTTGGAAGGCAGCCGGGATCGGGCGTAAATGGGGCTGCAGGGATAGATGGCGCAGCGGTTCCGACGAAACGTGAATTATTCCGTGCGCGAGAAATTATGGACGAGTTGCGCCGGAGATCAGGGGAACATAACAGGCCACAGCTCGAACGAGATTATATCGAGCGCCTAATTAAGCGCTTTTAATTAGGTTTTCTGGCGGGGTAATTAATCGACTTTTTCCACGTCTTTCGTCCCTTTGGCGGGAGCAAAAATCACTTCTACTCGTCGTGCCAGGGGAGAGGGCTTGATAAGAACAACTTTAAATTTTACCCGTTCCCCCGCTTTGAGTTCACTCTTTAACGGTGCCGAGATGCCTGCTTGTATCTCTTGATCTTCTCCATTTCGAAGAGCCACCTTAATCATTGGAACCGAACGTAATTCTTGTGACACGTTTGTGATGATACCTGTCACAATCAAAGCATCCTTGCCCAGCACTTTACCGCGCTTTGGTGTTGCCTCGCTAATCTTCAATCCTGCACCGAGTTCTCTGCCAAAACCAACAGATTTGTATATTTCTTCGGTCACAGGCAACAGATCCATTACCATATTTCTCGCAAAAAAGAGCGTCGCACAGACGGCTACGGTTAAAACCACAATTCCAATAACAATTAATTTAATTGAGCTTCGCGGTTGGCTTGTTTTTGCACTGCCACCATCGTCGGGTGAGAACACCTCAGGGATTTCGTCGAGGCCGGGTAGGTCGTCAATGTCTAAGTCATCATCAGTGTCGTCTCCATCAGTATCTGCGGTCGGTATAAGGGATTCGACAGGCTCAGTGTCGGCATCTTCGGCTAAGGCGGCATCGATGTCCTCCCCGACTAGGTCTTGAGTTTTGTCGATCTGATTATTTTCGGATGGGGCGGTACCCCTATCCTCACTGCTTTCATCACCAGACTTAGGTGATGGATCCTCTTCTTCAGCTTGGCTCTTTGGTTGCTCTAGCTCCAAGTCCTCCTTGGTTCCTGAAGTAGTCTCCGTCTGTGTATTTTGTTGCATTCCTAGCTGGGTCAGAAGCTGCGCCATTTGAACGTGCGCCAGTTGGGGCGGGTTTGAATAAGGTTCTGCGGAAGCCATATCAGGGGTCATTGGCACCTGACTTTGCTCTTGGGGCGCGGGTGGTGGCCGCATGGGGGGTGGTGGGGGCGAGACAACTGGTCCTTGAAACCATGAATGGCCGCAGTTGAAGCAGCGAGTATTTCTTCCTTCACCGACAAGAGAAGGCTGGATGTTGTAGCGCGTGGCGCAATTTGGGCAGGTGATGATCATATACACTGGACCCTGTTAGGTTTTATCATTTATAGAATTTACGTGATTTGAACGCAACCCGCTGTCTCCAATCGCTGAGATTTAATAGCATTTTAAATGAGTTAAAGCTCCCCTAACTTTCTTATCCACAGCGAGTCTAGACGAAGCGGCTCTAGTCATGGCATTGTGCACACTCATGGCCCAATTAGAAACTTATTACACTCTGAATAATGCGGGCAGGAAAAATGCTCTAAATTTGGAGGAACTGTGCATATCGAAAATCTTATAAATGAGGAACCAATCGTTCGTTTTGACAATGTTGGTCTGCGCTATGGATTGGGCTCGGAGGTTTTGAAAGATGTTACCTTCGCCCTACAAACTGGTTCATTCCATTTCTTGTTAGGAGAGAGCGGTGCCGGAAAATCTTCATTACTCAAATTGATCTATTTGGCATTGCGTCCTTCACGCGGCCTGATATCCCTATTTGGCAATGATATTGCCACTACGGCGCGCGGTCAACTTCCTGCTCTTCGTAGAAGTGTCGGCGTCGTATTTCAGGAGTATAGGCTCCTTAACCATCTGTCCGCGTTCGATAATGTCGCTTTGCCATTACGTGTTGCAGGGGTAAAAAGAAGCGAGGTAGAGAAGCATGTTGGCGAGCTTTTAACTTGGGTTGGATTGAGAGATCACATGCGGGCACGGCCGCCCACGTTGTCGGGAGGACAGCAACAGCGAGTTGCTATTGCTCGGGCAGTTATTTCGAGGCCACGTTTATTGCTTGCAGATGAACCCACAGGGAATGTGGATGACACAATGGCATTTCGCCTCGTGCATTTATTTGAAGAATTAAACCGGCTCGGAACAACAATTATTATTGCCACGCACAACCATCAATTGGTTGAGAGGCTCGGGCATGGTAGCCTGCATCTTGTTAAAGGGCGTTTAAGTGTTACTCCCGGTCGAGTCGCTATCAAGCATGATATGACATCGGAGACATCTGTATCAAAGCCAATAAAAAATCTTCATAATGCTGGGCGTGAGCCTGAAAATGAAATGTCGAAACCTGTTTTAAATACGCAAAAAAAACTGAAATAAATACGAATTTCACCATGCAGACACTGGGTTTTATAATAAAATGGAGAATTATCGTTGATTCGGATTCGTTCTGACTTGCCACTAGACCGTGATCAATTAAACCGGTTTTTGCCTTGGTTAATTGCATTTATGGTTTTTTTATCGGTATTAGCAGTGGCCGGCATGCTTGTTCTTCATGCGACGGCCTCTAAATGGGACCGAGGTGTGCGAGGGACTATGACCGTTCAAATTGTTCCTAGTAACGACAATTATAGGGATGAGGCTCGGCTAAATGACGTGCTAACAATTTTAGCCACTTCTCCAGAAATATTGCGATATGACGTTTTAGATAATAATGAACTCGTGCGGCTGCTCGAGCCATGGATAGGTGCTGTTGCGGGTAGCGGTGAATTACCATTGCCAAAATTAATTGATGTAGAGTTGAGATCGACTGCGATGCTCTCAGCTGACGCACTTGGCGAGAGATTGACTGAGAGAGTTGGTGGGGTCAGCATTGACGATCATCGGGTATGGTTAGACCGATTAGTGCGTTTAATTGAGACTTTTGAGGCATTGGCCTTCCTGGTATTACTTTTTATTATATTAGCGACAGTGGGTACGATCATTTTTACCACGCGGACCGGGTTAGCCGTTCATCGCGAGGCTATAGAGGTGCTGCATCTAATTGGCGCACATGACTTGTATATTGCGCGGCAGTTCGCTCGCCGGGCACTCGGTCTTGGTCTCGCAGGAGGGATCGTAGGATTATTCTTAGCAGTACCCACTATTTGGGCGTTAGCCCATTTGGCGCAAACTTTGGACGACCGATTATTGCCTAATATTCAATTCGGTGTTTTGCATTGGGTGATTATGGCGGCGTTACCTATTGTTGTTTCTGTAGTTGCAATGTTAACAGCAAAAGTAACGGTTATGCGTTCGCTCGAGAGGATGTTATAGTTATGGCGCGGCGCACGAACCGCCAAGGAATTGCGCTATGGATGAATTTTATCGTGCTTTTATTATTTATTATCGGTTTGTGGATTATCGGTTTGCTGCGGTTCGTGGGTGAAATACCAGATTCTATCCATGATGTTAGTTCAAGAACTGATGCCATTGTTGTTTTGACCGGGGGGAGTGGGCGGTTGGACGCGGGCCTGCTACTGTTAAGTAATAACGGTGCGGAACGAATGTTCGTTTCAGGCGTATATCAGGGTTTAGATGTGCGCAATCTTCTAATGGCAGCACGTCGCGACCCGACTGGATTGGAAAGCCGAATCGGGATTGGAAATGCCATAAATACTCGTGAGAACGCCAGAGAAACTGCCATTTGGGTAAGGCTCAACAACATCGAATCGATTAGACTTGTAACTGCGGCCTATCATATGCCACGCAGTAAGTTGGAGTTTGAGCACGCATTACCCAACGTGAAAATAATTCCCAATGCAGTATTTCCAGCCCACGTGAAACAGACAGAGTGGTGGGCGTGGCCGGGCACGACGGCATTATTAGTGGGTGAATTTAATAAATATCTTATGGCATGGGTCCGTCAGCGGACGGAGCACCTTTTCAATGCGACCCCGTTAGATGCTGAATGAGTGGAGTAAAGGCGTGTATCGCTTTAGATCGATCATTGGGTCAGCACTTTTTAATTGCGTTTTTATCGGCTGGACCGCGGTAAGCGTGACCTTGATGATAGTGTTGCTGCCATTTCCTAGACTAGTGCTGCAGCGAGCAGTAAAGGCATGGGCTTGGTCGCAGCATTGGGCACTCAAGATATTGTTGGGCCTAGATTATGAGATTCGTGGTGCTGAGCATATTAATAACGGCGCGGCTATCTACGCGACTAAGCACCAATCAGCATGGGATACATATTTCTTTTATCTAATTTTTTCTGATCCAGCGTATGTTCTCAAAAAAGAATTGACCAAAATACCCGTATGGGGATGGGTGGCGCGGCGGTGTGGGGCGATCTCGGTTGATAGGGATGGTGGCGCATCGGCACTTAAAGTAATGGTGCACAATGCTCGCCAGCGGTTATCAGAGAGCCGCGCTGTGATAATTTTTCCCGAAGGTACCCGCACGCAGCCCGGAACGCATCAAGCGTACCATCCCGGCATAGCAGCGCTATACTCCCAATGTGATGCCCCGGTTATTCCTGTAGCACTGAACTCTGGCCTTTTTTGGGGACGCCGCAGTCAGATTAAGGAGGCCGGAAGAATTGTTATTGAGTTTATGAAGCCTATCCCAAAAGGCCTTAAGCGCCGTGATTTTATGGCGCAACTGGAGATAATTATTGAAACCAGAGCGTTGGAGCTTGCTAAAGAGGGCAGCCAAAAATTTCCTAACACTCGGCATCGTTTACATATCTCGCGACTAGTTAATAGCGCTGATCAAGCACCTGTGGATTGATTTGTGGACAGCATTTCGCTGATTGTTGTGAATTACCGGGGTAACGGCGCAAGTTATTGGACCTAATAACAAATTTTCGTTCCGATTAGGGGATATACTGACTTGTTTGCTGTGGAAACATAAAGAGAACAAAATATTGACGGTGAGGCTCCAAAAAATTACTATTTTAAGAAATAATGTTGGATCAGCTTGCCGTGTTTCTGGGCTTTCCAGCTTTGAGTGCCATAAGTTCTTAAAACGTCGTGAAATTAGAATAATTTTCTTTCTAAGGTTGATATAGGAGACTGCATGTTAGACCTCTCGCCCGTTTCCCAGCAAATCTGGGATATGAAATATCGTTTCAAGCGCGTAGACGGTCAACCTGTGGATAAAACGGTCCGTGATACTTGGCAGCGTGTTGCTCGGGCCCTCGCCGTTTGTGAGAAAGATCCAAGTCATTGGGAGCAAAAATTTTTTGAGGTAATGAATGGCTTCACGATATTACCAGCAGGGCGAATTATCGCCGGTGCAGGTACCAAACGTGATGTCACATTATTCAATTGTTTTGTAATGGGCGATATCCCCGACGACATGGGGGGTATTTTTGATGGACTTAAGGAAGCCGCGTTGACCATGCAGCAGGGTGGCGGCATTGGATATAACTTCTCATCGCTTCGACCAAAAGGTGCGGTGGTTAAAGGCGTTGGCGCGGATGCATCTGGCCCTCTCAGCTTCATGGATGTTTGGGACGCTATGTGCCGTACTATCATGAGCGCAGGATCTAGGCGCGGTGCAATGATGGCGGTGATGCGTTGCGACCATCCCGATATTGAGGCATTTATTGAAGCTAAGCGAGAGCCCGGGCGGCTGCGGATGTTTAATCTATCTGTATTGGTGACAGATGCATTTATGGCGGCCGTCAAAGATGATGCTTCTTGGGAACTCAATTTCAGTGGGACAACTTTTAAAAGTCTGTCGGCACGGGAACTTTGGGACAAGATTATGCGGGCTACGTTTGCTTATGCGGAGCCGGGTGTAATTTTCATTGACCGTATTAATGCTCGAAATAATCTGAATTACTGCGAAACTATTAACGCGACAAATCCTTGTGGTGAACAACCTTTACCCCCCTATGGAGCTTGTCTATTGGGGTCGGTCAATTTAGCACGATTAGTGGAAGAACCGTTCACTGATGCCGCTAAACTTGACCTTGAAGTCCTTGATGATCTGGTGCTTACGGCCGTGCGGATGCTGGATAATGTGATCGATGTGTCGAATTTCCCACTTGAAGAACAACGCCATGAGGCCCAATCCAAGCGTCGCATTGGTTTAGGTATCACCGGCCTCGCCGATGCCTTAATTATGTGCGGTGCGCGCTACGGTGGTTCACGTGCAGTTGAGTTGACGAAGACTTGGCTAAAATGCTTTCGTCGGTCTGCTTATTTGGCCTCAATCGATCTGGCAAAAGAAAAAGGACCTTTTCCAATGTTCGAACGGGGGAAGTACCTTGCAAGTGAGACTATCCAAACGCTTGATACAGACGTGAAAGATGCGCTCTCTGAACATGGTATTCGTAATGCGTTGCTTACATCGGTTGCGCCTACGGGAACAATATCGCTGTTTGCTGATAATGTTTCGTCGGGGCTGGAGCCAGTTTTCAGTTTTTCTTATAAGCGCCATGTTTTGATGCCGGATGGCACGCGTAAAGAGGAGGATGTCACTGATTATGCCTATCGCTTGTATCGCTCTATTAAAGGCGCGTGCACGCCTCTGACTGATGCGTTCGTCGATGCGCATGATTTAAGCCCTCATGATCATCTAGTGATGCAGGCTACGGTACAAAACTACATAGATAGTTCGATCTCTAAAACTATTAACGTGCCAGAGAAGATTGATTTTTCTGACTTCAAGGACATTTACAGCCAAGCATTTGAACTCGGTTGTAAAGGCTGTACAACATATCGCCCTAACGACGTTACGGGTGCTGTCTTGGAGCGTAAAAGCGAGGATGAAGAGACAAGTCACGAGCCCGAATTACCCCTAGAGCCGCCGTCCCAGTCAGTCAAGCCGGCTGACTATGGGGATGCAGGTTCGGTAACGCATCTATACAAACCCTTGGATCGGCCCGGTGAACTTGGGGGCAGAACCTACAAACTTCGATGGCCGGATAGTGATCATGCCATCTACATCACACTTAACGATATTTTAGATGATACGGGTAGAGTTCGTCCTTTTGAGATTTTTATTAATTCAAAAAATACGGAACACTATGCATGGACAGTAGCTTTGACACGCATGATTTCAGCCGTATTCCGGCGTGGTGGTGACGTATCGTTCGTAGTCGAGGAATTGAAGGCGGTATTTGACCCACGTGGCGGGCAATGGATGCGAGGTAAATATGTACCATCGCTGCTTGCAGCTATAGGTGAGATTATTGAAGCACACCTGATTTCGATTGGGTTTTTGGGAGCGATTGATGACTTGGCTGGTCCTAAAACTGTGAGAGCCGAAACTCGTCCGCCAGTGATGATCCGTGGGGGAGGAATTGCTCGTCATAGCAACAGTAAGGGTGAGAGGGTCGACGAGGCGGCAGCCCCATTTCGCCAATGCCCGAAATGCGCTCAACTTAGCCTGATTCGTCAGGAGGGATGTGATACCTGTATCAGCTGTAGTTATTCGAAATGTGGATGAGGGGACTTTATTTTGATAGCTTATAAAGTCTGCTTCTTTGAATAGTCGCTGATTTCGACGTAACAAAGTTATGGAGAGGTTAAGTCTGGTTAAGCTATTATTCTAAAATGTTGATTTCTATTATATGCTACAGGGCTTATTGAAGTGTTTTGACCTTTATCTACGATGATATTGCGAATAAACCGCATCATTTTCGCTCAGCGACAAACTACCTTTTACGGCATATCGTCATAAAAAACGTTCTGGCAGTGCGTTTTAGGCTGATATAACTAATGCTTCATCTTAATCGTATAGGGGCTATGTAAAACCTAACTAACTCAATATTGTAGCTAAATGATCTGCCGCTTCATCAACCATTCTCTCCGTAATGTCGAGATGAGTTACTGCACGCATTGTGTACTCGCCCATAGCCCCGATGTGGACACCCCTTTTAATTAGATTATCCCGGATTTGATTGGCCGTATGGCCAGTGTTCTGAACATTGAAAAAAACAATGTTGGTCTGAACTGTATTCGCATCCAACACTATCCCCGGTATGTGTGTTAAATGACGCGCTAACCTGCGTGCGTTTTTGTGATCTTCTTTCAGGCGCCCAATATTATTCTCAATTGCATATATTCCAGCAGCAGCGATTATACCTGATTGCCGCATGGCTCCGCCAAATTGATGTTTGAAACGAAGGGCACGCTCTATGAAATCGGTATTGCCGGCAAGAACTCCTCCGATTGGGCAGCCGAGGCCTTTTGATAGATCAATCCAAAGCGAATCAAAATATTCACCGTACAATGACGGCTTTATCCCGCTTTCTGCTGTTGCATTCAGAAGTCGAGCCCCATCCAAGTGCCGTTTAAGGCCGGCATCAAGTGCTGCTGCTGATACATCAGCTACACTGTTCACTGGCCAAATAGTTCCACCGCCAAAGTTACAGGTATTTTCAAGGGATACTAACTTAGATATCGGCGAATTCCGTTTTACTGGCCGCAGCGCAGCGCGCACGTTATGGCCTGTAAATATACCTTTATTGCCATGGACAGGGCGTAACATAACCCCTGATAAAGCGGCCGGCCCACCCGTTTCAGAATTAATGATGTGCGCGGTCACATCGCAAATGACCTCGTCGCCAGGTTCACACCAGGCACGGACGGCAATTGCGTTACACATGGTGCCAGAGGGTAAAAAAAGCGCGCGTTCTTTACCTAGGATCTCGGCTACCATTTCTTGTAGTTTGTTCGTTGTTGGGTCTGCATTCTGTTGCTCATCGCCAACTCTTGCACTTGCCATGGCATCACGCATTGCTGCGCTCGGTTTAGTATGCGTGTCGGAATACAGATCTATGTGAACTGGTGTGATCATTATTAATGTCCTGAATTAAGGCAGAATAAAACGCCTATATTTTCCATAGCTTTGCGGTGACTAAGTGAGAAAATACAAGCCGCTTGATAATTCTTGTAGACCATTACGGGTAGTTGTTCAGTTATGATGATATCTGTTTAACCCATTGACAAATTGCATGTATACGAGATCGGCTCTCAAGTTGAGTGAACCCTTATCAAGGACTAGATTTTTTGCTTTTGGTGACTAACAGGACCCCAATACCGGCAAGAACCATGCCTGCAATATGAATGATGGTGACGATTTCATCAAAAAGCAAATAACCTTGGATCGCAGTCAGCGGTGGGATTAGATAGAAAAGGCTCGCGATTTTTGATGCTTCGCCTTGTCGGATCAACATAAAAAGTAAACTGATCATGCCAATAGATAATCCGATTGTTAGCCAGCCGAGTGCAGCTATAAACACTGGCGTCCACTCTATTTCCCTCGTCTCAAATAAATATGTGCCCGGTAAAACAAAAAGGCATGCCGCAAATAATTGAATCGCTTGCGATGTTCTTAAATCTGTGGTCGAACCAAAGCGTTTTTGGAAAACGGTACTACCGGTTAAAGCAACCAGACCAATTCCTAGTGAGAGTATACCCACTTTCGGGATTGGATCGCCGTCTGGGTTTGGCCATATAATCAATATAACACCAAATAGTCCGAATGCGAAGCCAAACCACTGTTGAGTGGTAATTTGCTCGTTGAGCGTAGAGCCAACTACTATTGCCGTTAACATGGGGTGAATGCCAGTTAATAAAGATGCTACCCATGCCGGTGTACCATTGAAAATTGCCACGAAAACCCCGACCATGTAAACCCCATGTAGTAAAATTCCTGTTATGGCTGTGCTAACATATTCACTGTATGTTTGTGGCCAAGGCGCCCGAACGATCAACGCAAATACGGTCAAAATGGTGGCGGCAGCACCGAACCTTATTGCGCTAAGTGTAACTGGATCAGAATAAGAAAGGCCGTATTTGGCGCCGAGAAAACCAGTACTCCAAAGCCAGACTAATATAGCGGGAATACCCACCTTAGTTAGATAAGAGTTAGTTAGAGGGGTTGCGTTATTCGACTTGCGGCTATCTGTAGTTGATGGATTGTGATCATAAGTCATAAAAAATTTTAAACTGGAGTGTATTAGGTAGCAATTCGTGGTGAAAACAAAGTTGCCCTGTTTGCGGGGGTATGGCAAGTGGCTCACGACAAACCAGTCGGCAGTTTGTAAAAAATTGTTATTCGGTAAACTTTAGTTGCATAATTATGTTCCTTTTCTCAAGGGAAGAATTATGCGCTCTCCACCCGCCTTTCATTTAGTGGCGAATCGAACCAAAAAATTGGCTCTTGTTATCCTTGTGATTATAAGTTGCCTCACTGCGTTGTATGCGACTTTTTGGTATATAATAGCGGCGCAATTAGAAAATTATGTTCTGCGTTGGCTTGACAAGCGACCGGGGGTGGCAGGCGAATTTATTGGTGTAACGGGGTTTCCTAGGGCACTGCACTTTAGCTTGAATAATATTAGTGTTAACGGCTCGATCCCTAGAAAATGGAAATTGTCCGGTTTTGATCTTGATATGTCAGTTGTGCCTTGGGCTCCGCGGGTTATCAATTATTGGGTAAAGGGAACCTCCCAGTTTACCTCGCCTGCCACAGCTATAAACCGGGTGCTTAAAATTGATATTGGAATCGGTGGCGGGGTCCTAAAACTCAACGAACGAAATAAAATTCAGGGTAATTTTCGAGCTGATGGATTAAATATTGACCGTCATGATAAAAAATTTGTATCAGTTCGGGCTATCGATATTGACTTTGCTTGGCGAGGTTATGGAGTTGATAATAACGGGGTGAGCCCTCCCTTTAGCATAGCTTTTGTTGCACAGGGAGTTAGGATTACTGACTTGTGGCGAAACCCCAGGGGAATTAACTGGGCGGCGATTAGGTTCCGGGCAGATGTGGAAGGGCTACTACGGCAGGGAACAATTTACAAAGTATTATCTTCTTGGAGGGATGCCGGTGGTGTGCTCCAAATAACAGAGCTCGTCGCCGAAGACGGTCCTGTTGTCCTTGGAGGGAGAGGAACGGTGGCGTTAGATGCTGACCTCCAACCGCAAGCTGCTCTGACTTTGCGTGTTGAAGGGGGAACGAAAATAATTGACAAGTTAACGGCTGCAGGTTTTCTGCAGTCGGTTGAGGCGACCGCAGCTAAAATATTATTTAATGTATTAGCCAAGCAGCATGCTCGCGACAAATCATATGTAGAAGTACCCCTGACCATTCAAGACAGTGTATTGTCGGCTGGTAAGTATCAACTGATGCAATTGCCCTTTGTCGAATGGTGACTAGAAATTCGAGTCGAGTAAAAATATGAAGATGAGAGTCTTAGTTGGTCTATAATTATGTCAAGGAGGAGTTATGAGCTGGCTCGTGATTTGATCTCGAGGGGTAAGTATCACTTAAAACTGTTCGATATTAGCGGCAACCCAACGTGAGCCAAGTCATTGACGCGAGGCGGGGCGCCACAAGCTTTTACTCTTAGCAGCCTCGAAATAACTAATGCCACTCGTCTTAGTTTTCACATAAGTGTAACTAGATTAAGCTTGATTAGCGTCAATCACGCCTTTGCGGATGGAGCGCGTTCGAACAAATGTCTCCTGCAAGCGGTCGCCATCTGATCTACGAATGGCACGCTGCAACGCGGATAAATCCTCGGAAAAACGACCAAGGATCTCTAATACAGCTTCTTTGTTGGATAAAAAAATATCACGCCACATTATGGGGTCGGACGCGGCGATTCTGGTGAAATCGCGAAACCCACCGGCAGAGTATTTCACAACTTCTTTTTGCAACTCGCGCTCAAGCTCGGATGCAGTGTCGACAATGGTGTAGGCGATTAGATGGGGCAAGTGAGATGTAATTGCAAGAACACGGTCGTGATGTTGGGCATCCATAATTTCGACCCAGGATCCTAGTTTACGCCAAAACCTCGACATCTTATTTATGGCACTTGCATTGGTGTCTGTTGGAGGTGTGAGAATACACCATCGGCGCACGAATAAATTGGCGAAGCCTGCTTCGGGACCTGAATGTTCAGTGCCTGCCACAGGATGTGCTGGCACCAGATGGACGCCGTTCATCAAATGCGGTCCGACGTCAGAAATCACCGATGTTTTGCACGAGCCAACGTCAGTGACGATCACACCGGGTTTAATATGTGGACCGATCTCCTCGGCGATAGAGGCGTTCGCGCCCAACGGCGCGCATAGAATTACTAGATCTGCATTTTTTACAGCTTGAGTCGCTTTCAGGTGAAAACTAGTCCCAAGTTTCAGCCGACGCGCCTTATCCAGGGTTGTGCGCCGTCGAGCAGTGATGGCAATTTGGTCGGTGAGGCGATGTTTTTTGATCGCACGAGCGAGTGACGAGCCGATAAGCCCAATCCCAATAAGAGTAATTTTTTTGAAGGGTCGTTTAGATGGCATGTTGTTCATATTTTTTTCCCGAGAAAACGGGCTAAACTACTGACTAACATGTGCATTTCTTCTTCGGTGCCGATGGTAATACGTAGACAATTAGGTAAATTATACCCAGACATGCGACGTACAATTATTCCCTCTCCTCTGAGAAAATTATCTGCCGCTTCCGCACCATGATCTGGTGTATTTTCAAAACAAACTAGCAAAAAATTTCCTACGCTATCGGTAACATCCAGACCAAGCGAAATTATTTTTTTTCGTGTCCAAGGCAGCCACTTATCATTGTGGGCGCGTACCTTTTCAGTAAAAGCTATATCACTAACGGCTGCAGCCCCTGCAGCTTGTGCAGCAGTATTAACATTAAATGGGCCGCGCACTCTATTCAAAACATCAGCTATCTCTTTTGGCATATAAGCCCATCCCAAACGCATTCCGCCTAAACCAAAAATTTTTGAGAAAGTCCGCGTCATTACGACGTTATCATAAGTTTCCACTAGAGACGCCCCATCGTCATAATCGGCCCTTGAGACATATTCCGCATATGCTGCGTCAATCACAAGTATAACATCCTCGGCCAATTCATCTCGTAGGCGCTTGAGCTCCGCTTTAGATATATATGTGCCGGTTGGGTTGTTGGGGTTAGCTATAAAAGCAATTCGAGTTTTGTCTGACGCAGCGGCAAGAAGAGCATCTACATTTGTGGTTAAATCACTCTCTGGTGCACTAACGGGCTTTGCACCAGCCGCGTATGCGGAAATTGGATACATTAAAAAGCCATGCTTGCTATAGAGCACTTCATCTCCCGGGCCGGTAAAAGCTTGGCAGATAAGTGAGATAATCTCGTCTGAACCATTGCCACAAATGATTTTTTCTGCATCCAGATTGAACACGTCTGCAATCGCGTGGCGAAGCTCGCTGCAATTACCATCAGGATATCGATGCAATGTTGTGCTAAGCCCCATGTACGCCGATATTGCAGCTTGACTTGAGCCAAGGGCACTTTCATTAGAGCTAAGTTTAATCGTTCGAGACACACCAGGTGCGCGTGAGTCCCCGCCCACATAAGGAGCGATACTCATGATCCCCGGTTGTGCGCGTGGCGCTCTCATTATTTATCTTTCCCCTTAGAGGACTGAAGATCCCCCTCGGTTAAAGGAGTTCCATATCCACCAAGGTGGAGTACACGCGCAATACGATTACCCAGCCCATCGATAAAACGAGCCATTTGCCGAGTGTTGGGGCCAAGAAAACCGAATACTTCCACGAGGTATGTCCATCCGGGCGGCCTGCTTGGGTCATGCCAAAGCTGATGAAATACCGCCGAAAAACCTGCTTGAGATAGAGCGTTCTCAATAGCTGGAAAGCCAATATCTTCATCAGCCTCGACTGCTAGCATAGATCTGTCTCGGCCTGTCTCCTCTTGCGGAACTGGACAAATTACTACGGCATCAAGATTTTCATCATGGGTATTTGCCCCGGGTATGAACGGCAGGCGAGCAATGACTTTTGGTGATTCTGAGGAGTCATTGACTAAAAACCGCCACCAAGGTTCGTTGCGATCACGGGTCGGAAATGGAAGAACACCGACAGTCGCCTCTTGTTCGCGCACGGCCTCAACAACCGCCCGCGCGGCCGCGTGGCGCCGCATCGGCGTAAATGTTCCGTATTGGTCACGTGCTAAGTCCCAATAACCCGGTGTTTGCTCGGGATGAAATACTGCGACAGAGAATGGCCCTTCAAACCTAAGTGTCGCAACAATCATTTCGCGCCAGATACGGCAAAGTTCACGTTTTGGAAAAGTACTTTCATGCTCTTCGCACAACCGATAAAGAATTGTAGCTTCCCTTGCTGGCCGAATCTTGACCGCTGCATCTCTTTTTATTTCCCTTACACCCTCCACCACGCGTGTCCTGTTCACAATCAAATCGTGAATAGAGCGATCAATATCGTCTATCTCATCACGTAAGCCTGAGAGTTTCTCTTCGTTGGTGCTCATAACCGGTCCAATTCATCCGGGTTGGGTTCTTTTGTTGCTCGAAGACCGCTAGTGATAATGGTAAGGTCCGATAAAATCAAAGAAAACCCGGATTAATTTCGTTGAGTACTCTGATTATAGCTGGATTTTTCTGAGATAGGCCGGGTTTTACCTGGAACCGGCAAATAACTATGAATCTTGGATGAAACGCCCGCATCTGATCCAGCATAAATTTGTTTGGTTGCTTCAGCAATATTTACACCTCCCAAGACGGAGAAGTACCTCGCTCCTATTGTTTCCCAAGCTCCGGATGTGGAGTGGATCATGCGGGAGCGCAGTGGAGGCATGAATAAGGCGCGTCTCATATTAGTCAGGGTAAACATATTCTCGCGTAGTGTAAGGGAAAGCTGTTGGCTGGAATAGGGAAGACCAGACCCGAAGGGGGTTCGTTCAAACCTAGCCCAAAGGCCGCGCCGATTCGGTGCAATTACAATTAGGCGCCCCCCCCCCGCGAGAACGCGCCATACCTCGCGGAGAAAGGGGCGAACTTGCTCGCTATGTTCAAGGGCATGCACCAAAATTACACGGTCGAGACTTAAGTCCGCAAATGGCAAAGATAATTCATCGACAAGGGTGGTAAGTCCTGGTCCTTCGATGGGCCAATGAAGAACACCCTGCGCTGCGGGCATGGCTGCTGAAACTCGACCAGCCCGCTGACGGAGTGCGGCGAGATAAGGTGTTGAATATCCAAGACCAAGCACACTCTGGTTTTGTAAAGTCGGCCATAGCTCATACAATTGAATATTGATTAGCCGTTGGCATTGACGACCTAGCATAGAATTATAAAAGTCTCGAATATTAATGATGTCATGCCACATAGGGACAACTTACACTGAGGGCTCGCTCATGCCAGCCTATCAACGACTTTAAAGCTAATGCCATTTCGTGGCCGTCCCGAGATGGAAATATTGTAACTTCTTTCTCTTGTAAAAAATTCTGCAAGAATAGCCGCCATGAAAATGTTCTACTGGTCGATAGCCCGAAATACCCCTAAGATTACAATCTTGTGTTGTGATCCTAGTATAAGCAATAAAATCGAAATGGATAAGATAATCCCATACACTGTTAATTTTATAGACTGTAGGCCTAAATTTAAAGAATTTTGGCACCTCTGATGCGTGATACAATAATGCTTTGCGGTTCGCTCATGATCTCTAGATTTTTTTTTTATGATAATTACGGGAACGTGTATTTTTCTCCGCCGATAAGCCCAGCTCCGTGGCGTGTGCATGTATTAACCCACAACATTTGTTTGCGGGTGTTTGCAGACCATCCTCTGATTAACGCACCAGCTCACGTCGACACCGTTTAATGGTAGTCAGGTCAAATCATTACAAAGCTGCGTTTGTTGCTGCGCAGGACCTCCAACGTTCGGGACGATTAGCTGAAGCTGAGCGTGCTTGGCGTGAGTTGGATCAAAAGCTGCCAGGCCACGTCGGGGTAATTACAAATTTAGCCATGGTATTGTGGCAACTGAGTAAATTTGAAGCTGCTGAAATATCAGCAGAGCAAGCTCTTAAAATTGCGCCGGACACGGTGCAAGCGCGCGCCATTTTTGCGGCGAGTGCTGAGTCGCAGGGTAAAATAGATCAAGCAATTGAGCGTTATATCTATGCGTTGGAAATAGCCCCGCGGATGTCAACTGTTTTGCATTGCCTGAGTAATTTGTACCGTCAGAGGGGTGATTTAAAGGCTTCAGCTCACTACGCTCGACGTATGGCGCACGAAGCGCCCGACAATGCGGTCGCTTGGGATACATTAGGAGCAGTGCTGCTTGCAATTAATGAATTAGATGGAGCCAGTGATGCGTTAAACAAAGCGGTCAAGCTTGATCCGAATTTAGCTTCTGCGGAAGCTAACCTTGGTGTCTTAGCTGCTGCCCGTCATCAATGGTCGACGGCACTGAGGCATGCTGAGCAAGCATTGGCGATTGAGCCTTCATCAGCAGAAAGCAATAATAATCGAGGGAATGCTCTAATGAGTTTGGGCCGGTTGGACGAGGCTGAATGCGCCTTTAACGCGGCACTCTCAATTAACTCAAACTGCTTCGATGCTATGTTTAATCGTTCGTTATTATGGCTGAAGCAGGGTAGGTGGCCCAAGGCATGGCAGGGGTTTGAGGCACGGTGGCAGTCGCGTCAAATGGCACCCTTCAAACGAGAGTTCAATAAACCTCTTTGGGATGGTTCCGATTCGATGGATAAGGTATTGCTGATTCACGCCGAACAAGGTTTGGGCGACATGCTCATGATGGCACGATATTTTCCATTAGCTGAGGCTAAAGTGGGTGGTTTAATCGTCGAATGTCAAACCGAATTGGTTAAAATACTCACCACAATGAGCCTCGGTTTTGATGTCATAGGCTCAGGAAACCCATTGCCAAAGTTTGACATGCATCTTCCAGCTATGAGCTTGCCGAGAGTGTTTCACACAGATGTTAACAGCGTGCCCTGGAGGGGCCCGTATTTAAACGCGACACATGCGGCAACACAGATAATTCCAAGTGAAGGCCTGAATATTGGATTAGTTTGGGCAGGTAATTCCAGAAACCCATCCGACTTCCGGCGATCTATTGCCCTTCATGATTTGGCTCCATTGCTTGAAATTAACGGGGTAAATTTTTTCTCTCTGCAACATGGACCTGAGGGAGATCAGCTTGCGGCTAACGGTCTTTTGAGAAAAATTACTGATCTCAGGCCGCACATGGTCGATTTTGCTGCGACTGGAAGACTTATTTTGGAACTTGATCTGGTAATTTCCGTTTGTACCTCAGTAGCGCATTTAGCAGGTGGCATGGGGACACCGTTGTGGGTTTTGCTCTCAGCCGATCCTGATTGGCGGTGGCTTCGAAATTGTGGTACGTCACCTTGGTACCCAAATGCTCGGCTATTTCGGCAAAAAATTGTAGGTAGCTGGAAAACCGTCGTGGAAGAGACAAAGCTTGCATTATCTGAAATGGTAGAATCCGAAAATTATTCACGACGGAGAAAAACTATGGCCAATGATGGGAGCGAGGAGCTAGGCTCATTCACTCGTAGCTAGTATGTTATCCCATAATGAGCGGTTCAAAGCGTGTTGAGCGATTAGATGATAGTGGTAATCTCTCTGTAAAAGAGCCGATTATTATATAACTGACTCGGATAGTGTCCAAGAAATCGGGGCGGCTGCAGGGAGTGCTTTGCAAGATTTCTCTGGCACTCTGATCAAATTAAAAGCTTCAAACTGCGTAATGGGTCGTGTAGTTATCGATGGGCAGCCTATCGTGATTAGTGGCGATGTTTTTCAGCATAGCGGTGGTTCTGCAGTATCGACAATTAAAGAGAAATCAACGGATCCAAAGGAAATGCCCTCTATGTTGCAGGCGGCGGACATCGGACTTTTGGGCGTTTATCCACTCGCTATGAGTAATTATCCACCGTTTGGAGGTTATTACCTTTGGCAGATAGGTGTAAATTGGCTTATCCCGCGGCGATGGAGTCTGCTGCTAACCCTCTTGCCAAGGCGCAAAAAATGAAGGTTGTCTTGAAAAATTACACGCACCACTTGGCACGGTCGAGACTTTTGCGGTTGAGGAAATTATTGGCCCCAAATTAGCGCGCGCACCGGTGTATAAGTTTGCCAATTTGCAAAAGAGTCGAGAGGGGGCGGACCCTTCACTTGTTACCATTTGGTCCTGATCGGGCCGCCTTGAACAACGTCTTGTGGGCTGCAAGCACAGCGCCGCCCGAGATCAATAACGTGGCTCCGCCAACTATAAATGTGGCTTCACCTTTTTCAAAAACGATTAAAAGAAGCGTTGATAGGAGAGGAGCAATATAAGAAAGAACCCCTAGTGCTTGGATATCACCGTGTTTGGTTCCATAATCCCAAGTGAAAAACGCGAGGCCGATTGGCAATGTACCAAGTCCGACAATGGCTAACCATTCCCCTATAGTTGCTGGCCATACTGTATTTTCGAACAGCACGTGCGCAATCCAGGCAAGAACGGAAACCACTGCACAAAAGCCGCCAACTGTGTCTGTTGGGACATTTCTGAAGCATTTATTGAACACCGAGTATAATGACCAAGTCAATGCACAGCACACAGCCATGATGTACCCAAGAATATTCTCTGTCCTTAGTTCGACAATGCCTTTTCCATCGGTAATCAATAACACTACGCCTCCAAGCCCTAGAAGGGCGCCAGCTAAGCAGTTCCAGCGAAGCTTCTCTTCTGGAAAGGACGCGGAAAATAGGACGATCAGCACCGGCCACATATAGGCGATTAAGCTAGCTTCTACTGGCGGCGCATGGCGCAATGCCATAAAATAAAAATAATGGTAACCGAATAGGCCTGTTGTGCTAAGTAGCCATGCTCCCAGAGGCTGCTGCAAATGCAATTTGATATTTTCGCGCCTAATTATCCATTTTACAGAAATTGAGGCAGTTGCAATCCCAAATGATAGGGCTAGAAGCAGAAAAGGTGGCACCGCCTCCACTAATGTGGTCAGTAGCGCAAGGAGCCCCCACATAAAAATAGAGAGGCTACCAATAAGAGTGGCTGTTCTTTGGGTTGAAAAATTCATTTTTGATGGCTCAAAAGGTCAATATCACCTAATTCTATGACTATAAAGCGCCCACTCTCTATTTCTTTCGGGACCGCTCTCAAGAATTATTCATCACATCAAGTATTGCCCGCCATTGGCGGTAATCGTTGATTTGGTGATGAAGGCAGTCTCGTTGGGGGCAAATAACACAACGTATCTTGCTATCTCTCGCGCCTGCCCAAGTCGGCGAACTGGTATTTGCGGAATAATACTGACGTTTAAAATCTTTTTAGGCACGGCCATAACCATTTCAGTGGTAATATAGTCAGGAGCGATAACATTTAAGGTGTTGCCTATAGATACGGTTTCTAGGGAGAGGGATTTTGTAAAGCCTATATCTTCAGCCGCGGCAGCCGAGGAGTTCGTTTTACCAAACTGCCCTTTCTGGTCATCGATAGAACTGATCAAGATTATTCGGCTAAAGCTCGCATTGAGCATATCATCTTTAATACTACGACACATCTTAAAGAGACTTGTAAGACTCGTTTTTATGACCAAGTCCCAGTCTTTTCTGCCTGTCTTCTGCAAAGGTTTATCTCAGGTGATACCAGCATTGTTGCCTAGCGCCTCAACTGCACGCATGTCGAACTGTATCTGATAATCGGCTGCACGGCGGGCATCTCAGTTCCCGACAACAAACTGATACACAGGTACATCTGTCTGGTTTTTTACTTGACTTTAGTCTCGGCATTGTCGTCACAATTCGTCGCTACATTGTAGCCTTAGTGTTTCAAAGTGGTAGATATGGCTGAGCTAACTCCCCGTGTTCCGCCGGCAACGAGTGCTACGCGTCCAACAATAACGTTCCCTACTTCACGGGTATCTAGTTCAATCGCGTTCCACGCACATAGCAATTCCCATGCCACCCCCGATGCAAAGCGTAACCAAACCTTTTTTTGCCTCACGCTTTTCCATTTCATAGATAAGCGTTACCAAGACACGTGTGCCAGACGCACCAATGGGATGGCCAAGCGCGATGGCACCCCCGTTCACGTTGACTTTATCTGCATCCCAACCTAAGTCCTTGTTAACTGCACAGGCTTGTGCAGCAAAAGCTTCATTGGCCTCGATCAGATCAAGGTCGTCAATAGCCCACTCAGCTTTTTCAAGCGCCTGGCGGCTGGCAGGTATGGGCCCTGTGCCCATAATAGCTGGGTCGACCCCAGCGGTGGCCCAAGATTTAATTCGTACCATTGGGGTTATATTGCGTTTCTTTGCTTCTTCAACGTCCATCAATATGACGGCCGCGGCACCATCGTTAATTCCGGATGTGTTCCCTGCGGTAACCGTGCCATCTTTTTTGAAAGCGGGAAGAAGGCGCGACAAACTGTCAACTGTAACACCAAATTTTGGGTGTTCGTCAGTGTCAATTAAACCCTGATCGCGGCGTGTCTTAATGGGAACCGGAACAATTTCGTCTTTAAATCTGCCAGCTTTCAGTGCTGCTTCAGCTTTTTGTTGTGATTTGGCAGCAAAAGCGTCCTGCTCTTCCCGGGTGAGTTGCCATATCTCTGCAACGTTTTCGGCGGTGGTCCCCATATGATAACCCCTAAACGCATCCAGTAAGCCGTCACGGAGCATGGTGTCCACCAATTCAGCAGAACCCATCTTTGTACCATTGCGCAGATGAGTTACATGTGGAGCTTGACTCATACTTTCGTGCCCACCGGCAACGACAATATCACTATCGCCAATTTTGATAGCTTGGAAACCAAGCGCCACTGTCCGAAGACCAGATCCGCAAAGTTGATTGATACCATACGCAGTTCTTTCGTGGGGTATTCCAGCTGCTATAGCAGCTTGGCGAGCGGGGTTCTGGCCGCCGCCTGCAGAGAGAATTTGACCCATCACAACCTCTGATACGTCCTCGGGTGCAACATCAGCACGCTCTAAAGCCCCCCTGATGGCGACGGCACCCAATTTATGCGCTGCGAGGTCGCGCAAGCCACCGTTGAAGGTTCCTACGGGTGTGCGTGCGGCTCCTACAATAGCAACCTCTGTCATGACTTCGTCCCCCTCGATATGTAAAGCCGCGTTTTGCTAAGAATCTGGAATTTATTTGACTTAAAGCTGTGTATTAAATTTAAGATATTTTTTTAAATCCCGTAGGCAAATGTTATCTATCAACAACCGGAAAACGATGCAAATTTAATATTTTGCAGATGCGAAAAATGCTCCCGGCTTTAATTCCATTCGGCAACTGAATAAATGCCATGATGTTGACCGCATTCCATGCGCTATCGAATCGATAAGTCCCAATTTAGTCTGGGTGTCTGAGAAACCAATTAGTAAGAGGGGCATAAAGATTAGAGCGGGTACGCGACCCAATTACCATGCCGATATGGCCGGCATTAATGTGAATAACTACAGAGTTTTTATAGATCTAGCTAATACCTCTGCGCTGGCAGGCGGGACAATGTTACCGGATGGTGGGACAACAATTAATTTAGGAATCGTGATGGTGCCCAGGTCGACTGTAATGTCATATATTTTCCAATGGCCGCTTTTCGGGGTATTTTGGATATACCATTTTAACAAGCGTTCTCCTGCTAACCGTCCGGCTAGATGAACACCATCATCCAGCTAATCTTCGAGTGCAAGGAGTCTCTGTGAAGATTTACTTGTTGTACACATATCCGCGAAACTTCGGAATTTGACGCCTGTGCCACCAAGGTTTAACGCGATAAACATCGCTTGTAACCGGTCTATTGGTAGCCTGCCATGATAAGTAATTAGGTTATCCAATATCGGCGCAATGGTTTTCAAAACTCGTAAGGTCTACATAAGGTCATGGATCTAGCAATCTGGAAATCCCAAGGCGTTGCTAACAATACTCACGTTTTTATTTTACTCAGGGTACGTGCTGCTAGGGGCAAGGCGAGGTCCCCGTATGCAATAGTCGAGCAAGCCGGGTGGGGCTGGGCTTATCTTGGCAACATTTGCAATTGCTGATTGGAATAAATCGGCGACGTACTTGCTAAGTGTGAAGCTTGATCTGATACTCCGGGATAACCCCAATAGACCCAAAAAGGCACAAAGTCATTATTTGCGAGTTGTTGAAGAAGGCTACACTCATTTATACAAGTTTTAGATATAGGCCTTATTTATTAGGGATAGCACACAAATGAGTGGTCTGCAGTCTTGCGCGAAAATTTTCCCTACGCCGTAGTCCAGTAAACTAGTCGTTCCACTCGCCCAAATGCAAAGGGATTCTGGTAACTTAGGAGGGTGACCCGCAGATTGATAAAGTTGCTGTCTATACAAAATCATAGAGGCATCTCCTCGGCTCTCTCTCCAAAGTTAATACAAAGGTATTAGTGTTTGTTTGAGTTATCGCCCGTATCACTCTCTCGGCGGAGGTCTGCAAGTTTGGACGCCAATTTAGCGATCCGTTCTCAAAAAGAGGGAATGCGGCCATGGAGCTCATCAATGCGGCAGTTCCGCGGCTAGGTGTAACGAAAGAGGGTTTGGCCACATCTGCCCAGTTTTTGCCAGTTGCCCCCCAGAAGTGGCATCTACAAATGCCCGCGCGGTAGGCCTCACCCTGGACATCGTTTCTTGTATTTTGTTGTTGTTGCTACGCAAATGAATGTATTGAGGTGTTGCTGCCACAGGTCTATCTGGTTTTTTGCGAGGTCCGCAAGGTTCGATGGTGATGTATCTTAAGTGCCTCTCCAATCGCTCATATCTATCAAGCACCTTATCGTCGGTCATTTTTTACCTTGGTTTTAGTCAATCTGCCATATTCATGCTGTGTTCTTTGAGCATAACATTTCAGTGCAGCATCTTAAGATCAATTTATTTTAGAATAAAAACACTGAGGACGACAACTGATGCCTGATGAAGTGGTTAACAAAGAGGGTGTAAATAAGAAAGACGTAGTGACAATAAAGAAGTACGCTAATCGACGTCTTTACGATTCGTCGACAAGCAGCTACGTCACTCCCAATTCTCAAGCACAAATGGTTAAAGATGGCATAGATTTTGTGGTCTATGATGTGAAATCTGGCTTTGATATTACGCGCTCCGTTCTCATCCAGATTATCGTTAAGGAAGAGAGTAAGGGGCGGCATTTGCTGTCAATTTGTTTTCTCCGACATTTGATCAGTTGTTACGGTGACAGTTTGCAAGCTGTCGTACCAAATTATCTCGAACATTCTATGAATGCTTTTGCGCAAAATCAGGCATCGATGCGGCTAGAAGTGAAGGGCGCTCTCGTGGAATCAACTCCATTCAGTCAGTTCGAAGAAATGGATAAGCAGAATATGGCCATGTTTGAAAATGCCATAAAAATGTTTGCACCATTGTGCAGTGGTGGTGCCGAGGAAGATGTTAGTATTAATCTGAAAAATTAAGGTTGTGTTGACAAATATAGTGAGCAGGCTGGCTCGGAGGCGACCCGCAGTAGAGATTTAAAGGCGCTGAAAAACCAGCTCGCAAATATGCAAGATCAATTAGACCGTATGTCAGATAACGCTAATTAGATTTACCCAATTAGCTTATTTGAAGATTAGTTCCCTGACAACTCGAAAGCCAAGCCAATAGCTCTTTACATTCATTGGATTTTTTGAGCGGTAATATGAACGGGCCACCTTGCTGAAATAATAGAATGACCCACCTCTGATGACCCGATTATGACAATCGCCATCTAGTCGCGCAGACATATCGGTTGGCGCATTTTTGTGATTTGGATTCCAACAATCTTCGGTCCATTCGAAAACATTACCCGCTGTGTCGTACACCCCAAAGGGATTTGGAAGGAATGCCCCAATAGGCTTGGTTTTGTGGGAGCAACACAAGTTGATCTTGATCGCGCAACACGAGCGTGACTCGCAATCACGACAATTGGCCCTATTTTTGCCCACATCATCCCCCCACCAGAAATGCGTGGTTGTTCCGGCTCGGTGAATGTACTCCCACTCAGCCTCGGAGGGAAGACGGTAGACATGCCCGGTTTTTGTGCTCAACCACTTTGTGAAAGCTTTGGCTTGATTCCAATTAATATTTATTACTGGTCGGGTGAGGCGCCCCCAATTGTGATCATCGGGCGTGTGAGTGCATCCTGATTCAGCAACGCATACCGACCACTCTTGGAAAGTTACCTCGTAACGACCTATCGCGAAGGGTCGTGTAATATTTACTCTGTGAGGAGGGCCATCGCGGCCGCGGGTTGCGCCTAGTCCCATTATGTAAATTCCACGGGGAACTACAATAACTTCCGGGCAGGTTGTACAATCTTTAAAGGCCGCGCCGGGCTCTAAGTTAATCTGCGCTGTGGTTGTTTGTGCGGCCACGGGTTGTATATCAAACAGAAAAATAAGATACACGATTATTAGAAAAAATATATTCTCGCGAAGCACAGCGCGCAGTCCTCTCAGTTTTGTGACTTATTGTTGTTAAAATGATTATCTGAACCTTTGTTCTGGTCAAGTGTTGATAATTGAGCGTGCGCCCAATTGGCAGTTTTAGCTACTAATTTGTCAGTATCTTGGAATAACAGTTCAACTGTTGATATCAAATTGTGGTCGCCGCTGTTGGCAACTGCGATAAGCACATTGCGAATAAAACGGCTGCGGCCCAACCGTTTTATTGAAGAACCAGCAAATTTGCTGCGAAAAGCATCATCATCGAGTTTAAGTAGTTTTGAGAGTAGTGGAGAGGAGAGATCTTCGCGGGGCTCGAATACAGGGTCCTTCGTAACCATTGCGAATTTATTCCAAGGGCAGGCGGTAAGGCAATCGTCGCAACCAAAAATATGATTTCCCATCTTTGTCATTAAGGATGGGGCAATCATCGCTTTGTGTTCGATTGTGAGATAGGAAATACAGCGTCTTGCGTCTAGCTGGTAGGGCGCGGGAAATGCGTCTGTGGGGCAAGCATCCATGCATGCGGTGCACGACCCGCAGTGGTCAGGTTCTGGGAGGTCTGGGGCTATTCTTAAAGTTGTAAATACTTCGCTTAAGAAAAGCCAAGAGCCGAAGTCTCGAGATACTAGATTCGTGTGTTTACCTTGCCATCCGATCCCTGAACGCGCAGCAAGGGGTTTTTCCATGATTGGGGCGGTGTCGACAAAAACCTTAATACCTTTTGCAGCGTAATTTTTGACTAACCACCGACCAAATTTTTTTAATCGTTTCTTGATTGTATAGTGATAATCCCGCTTGGGGCGTGCGTAAACGGAGATAGCACCAACCTTAGGATTTTTTACAGCAAACATTGGGTCATCACTCGGTGTGTAATTACTACCCAAAACAATTATTGTTTGTGCCTCCGGCATCAAAGCTCTCGGCTTGCCGCGGGGGTTAACGTTGGAGTACCCCACCTCTGCCATCCAACTCATGTCGCCATGCCAATTTTTCTTTAAAAATTTTGCAAGGGCGGCATGATCTTTAGGGTCAGAATGTGCAGAAGTGAAGCCGACGGCATCGAAGCCTTGGTTTAGAGCATGTTGTCGAATTGCCTCTCTCGCCACCTTATTCATGCCGCTGACCTTTGTTTTAAATAAAACCCGTATTTTAGAATACTGCGCGGGCTGGACCAATAATGTCTAACTACTATATATCTGAAGATCAATCAGCACGTGCACGCGATTATTCTCAAACGTGTTTTTTAACATAGCTTGATTTTAAGACTGTACTTTTAACGATGGAAAATTTGTAATGGCTGAAAAAGCTGGTAGTGAGAAAAAACAAAGAGCCATTGTTCTGCTTAGCGGCGGCCTAGATTCGGCCACCGTTTTTGCTGTGGCTTACCAAGAAGGTTATCAGATTGTTGCATTGTCCTTCGACTACGGGCAACGCCACGTACGCGAACTGGAAGCGGCACGGGCTATTGCCCAAGGTTGGGGCGTTCAACATCACGCCATCGTTAATCTAGATTTGCGTGCATTTGGTGGCTCCGCGTTGACTGATAACATCGAAGTCCCGAAAGGTCGCTCCGATAAAGAGATTGGTGAGGGGATTCCAGTGACTTACGTCCCCGCACGGAATACAATATTTTTGTCTCACGCTCTTGCTTTAGCTGAGGTTGAAGGCGCGCGTGATATTTTTATCGGGGTCAACGCCTTAGATTATTCAGGGTATCCAGATTGCCGCCCTGAATATATTTCCGCTTTTCAAACTATGGCTAATTTGGCAACAAAAGCATGCATTGAAGAAACCCCTGGCTTGCTAATTCGTTCACCGTTACAAGATTTTACCAAGGCTAAAATTGTAGAGCTTGGAACACACCTTGGCGTTGATTTTGCTAACACATTGAGTTGCTACGACCCACCCGGTGGAAGGGGTGATTTTTCCCATTGTGGTATTTGTGATGCCTGTCAATTACGCCGAAAGGGATTTGAGGAAGCAAGTATTCATGACCCTACCCGATACAAAAATTGACCGTAATGTAATGAAATCAGGATATAGGCAGCAACTGTAATCATAGAGTACCGTGGATTAGTTGCTCGGTTTTTTAATGTGCTATCACAAATCAATCTTATACGGTGTACCAATTATATTTGGTTGCCCAAATCAAGGTCTCGCAACACAGTTTTCAAAATTTTACCGTAATTATTCTTTGGCAGTTCTTTGAGATAAAAATAAAATTTTGGACGTTTGAAACGCGCAATTCTCTCTATGCATAATTGATCCAATTCGACAGGTGTGGCCGTTCCCACAATATAAGCGATAATGATCTCTCCCCATTCGGGATCTGGACGGCCAATGATAGAAACTTCGAGTATGTCCGGATGCTCGAGTAGTACCTCTTCAACCTCTCGCGGGTAAATATTTGAACCGCCGGAAATGATCAAATCTTTGGCACGGTCTTTAAGGGTCAGAAATCCGTCATCGGTGAGCACACCGATATCTCCCGTATGCAACCAACCATTTTTAAGTGTATTGGCTGACGCTTCTGGATTATTCCAATACCCTTTCATGACTGATGGACCGCGCACTAATATCTCACCACTTCTCCCGGCGGGAAGGAATTTACCTTTTGGGTTTGCGATAACGATCTGAACCGCGGGGTTTACTGTGCCAACCGAGGCTAGTCGTTGTAGCCATTTTGGATGGTGTTTGTCTGCTATGATGTGGCGTGCGCATATCGAAATTGTCATAGGACTCTCGCCTTGACCGTAAATTTGCACGAGACAGGGACCGAAGCGTTCAAGTGCTGCTCGTGCATCTTTGGTATACATTGGCCCTCCGCCAAAAGAAATTGTCCGAAAGCCTGCATTTGGTGGGGCAGCGGAGCATTCAGTCATCCGTTTGACCATTGTTGGTGCTGCGAACAGCGAACTGCCCGGCCAACTGTCGGCGAGGATAAATATTTCTTTTGGGTTAAATCTGTCTGACTCCGTAATCACATTACAAGCCCCAGCCCGAATATGCGGGATCATATATATCCCGGAGCCATGACTTAAAGGTGCCGCGTGGAGAATTGCATCACCCGGATTTGTCGGATCAACGTAAGACAAATATGCTGATGACATAGCATTCATATTGCCATGAGTGAGCATTGCACCTTTGGGTCGACCGGTCGTTCCTGATGTATAAAAGAGCCAAGCTAAATCATTGGTTTTTGTCTCCTTTAAATGGATTGTGGGTATCTGAAAAAGGGAGTTGAACTCTGGGGACCCAAAAACAATCATATTTTTTAGGGGTGATAGTGCGTGAGAGCGCACAACTGAATATTGTTCCGCACTGACAAAACATACCTTGGCGCCTGAATTTTCAAGAATGTAGTTAAGTTCAACGCCATGTAATTTTGAGTTAATGGGTACAGCTGCAAATCCCCCCCACCAAATTGCATATATGGTCTCTATGTAGTTAATGTGGTTTTTGGAGAAAATTGCAATACGATCTCCCGGGCGCAGGCCCAATTCTGTCAGGCCTGACGCTAATTTTGCCGAGCGTTGAGCCAAGGATGCGTAGGTCTCGACCGTTCGCTCTCCGAGCGCAACCGCAGGAAGCGCAGGATAACGTTTGGCCGTTTTTAGTAAGTCTCTGGCAAGGTTCACTCTAAGTACCCGTAACCTTGTACCTTAGTACACGATCCCAACATCAGTGGCCCACTCCATGCATTTGTCCATATGAATACAGTTCAACAATGGTTTTGAGCTGATAGCCTAACCTCTTTTCCTGCTTTGACCATAGGAGCTGTTATCTTTAAAATCAGACTACAATTAGACTATCGTTGGTGGTCAAGAAAAAAGATGGTCGCTGCCTCAAAAGCGTTGGACGCTATAAACAGGAGAACGATGATTTTTATGTAATAGGAACTGCGACGTTACATAGGTAGTTGCTCATTTAGCACAGATAAATTTAATGAAGAATGTGTCCCTATTGCTTGTGTTCTCCTTACAATAGGTGATTTTTTTTTGATATTGGGTTTTTACTTCAACCTAAAAACCATACGTTTTAGACCTAATCGGTTCTCGCGTGAGATTTATCCTCGTCCGCGGTAGGGGTTTACCCCCTGATCGGGCACCCATAAGCTTTCTGGTGGTTGACTCGACTGGTAAAAAATATCGATGGGAATACCGCCGCGGGGATACCAATACCCACCGATACGGATCCATTCTGGGGAGATGGTATCTTTAATACGCATGGCAATTGAAATGGTACAGTCTTCGTGAAAAGAAGCATGATTTCGAAAAGCGCTCAAATATATTTTTAGAGATTTGCTCTCCACAATACTATCTTTTGGAACATAATCGATAACTAAATGTGCAAAATCAGGTTGGCCCGTTACCGGGCAAATAGAGGTAAACTCAGGTGCGGTGAACCGGACGAGATAGGAGGTCTCTTGGTGCGGATTAGGCACGCATTCGAGAACTGCTTCCTCCGGATTTGCAGGCAGATTGGACTCCGCCCCAAGTTGGGTCAATTTTCTATACATTGTATCGCTCATGAATATTTTATCTCCTATATATCAGGAAAGTATAATGGTCGTAGCAATCCTTCTTTGGCGTATTTTCATATTAAGTCATGATAATATCACCACTGGCCTGTTCAGCTGTAAAAAGAATGGTGAAGGCGTCAAAGGCCTCTTCGGAGATAGCCTTTCGCATTGCACCCATTAATTCCTGGTAATAATGCAAATTATGGCCAGTAAGCAGGACGGCCGCGAGAATTTCATTTGATATTACCAGATGATGCACGTACCCGCGTGAATAGTTTTTACACGTATAGCAGGTGCACTCGGGATCTAGAGGACGAAGGTCATCTTTGTGGCGGGCGTTGCGCATGTTGAGTCTACCTCGTCGGGTGAAAGCTTGATCCGTGCGGCCGGAACGTGTGGGCAGAACACAATCAAACATATCTACCCCAAGTCCGACCGCGCGGACGAGATCTTCGGGTTTGCCGACACCCATTAGATAGCGTGGGTGGCTATCCGGTAAATGTGGCTCCGTAACCTCTAGTGTTGAAAACAGCAGGTCTTGCCCCTCACCCACCGCTAAGCCTCCGATGGCGTAACCATCAAAACCGATTTTAATTAATGCTTTGGCGGATTCCTCACGAAGTTCTCCATACACACCACCTTGAACAATTCCAAAAAGGCCGTATCCTAGGCGGTCTTGGAAAGCTTTTTTGCTTCGCAAAGCCCAACGCATAGAGAGCCTCATGGAGTTCTCGGCCTCTGTCTTAGTGGCAGGGAAGGATGTGCATTCATCTAATACCATGCTTATATCAGCATCTAATAAGTGTTGAATTTCAATAGCCCTCTCTGGTGTCAATTTATGTTTTGATCCATCTAAATGAGAGCGAAAGGTGACACCTTTTTCGTCTATTTTGCGCAATTTGTTTAAAGACATGATTTGATAGCCACCCGAGTCAGTTAGTATTGGGCCTGGCCAATTCATAAATTTATGCAAGCCACCGAACCTATTGACCCGCTCCGCAGTGGGACGCAGCATCAGATGGTATGTGTTGGCGAGAATGATTTGTGCACCTGTGTTATGTACGGCTTCAGGTGTCATAGCTTTTACAGTCGCAGCTGTACCCACGGGCATGAAAGCTGGAGTATCGATAGGGCCGTGCGCAGTCATCAACTGGCCGAGCCGAGCCCGCCCATCTCTTTTAGTTAGTTTGAAAGAAATGTTCGCCATGATCACTAAAAGTATGCGCCGCGTGCAGCAACGGGATGAATGGCTTCAACAAATCCATTCATGCCGTGAAGTCCACGGACACCCACGTACCAGTCATGTAAATTAACGGTTGGATCGCAATGGCCGGGGACTAGAAGTAATTTCTGACCGCGCGCGGGTTTGTCGATGACTCGGGTAATATCAATAACCCCGTGGTCATCGGACATCCCTTGGATCTGTGCACCGGGTAGGTGCCAGGGTCTCGGGAAACCACTGTCGACACTGGCAGCCTTGTGACCGGCGTCGACAACCGCGGTGGTCTTATCAGGTCGGCTCATGACGGTGGTAAGTATAAACAATGCGTGGTGAAATGTATTATACGGTGTGCCGTCTTTTTGCTTATTGCGAGCATAGTCTGCATCCATGAAGGCATAGGACCCGCATTGCAATTCATTATATACGTGGCTAGCAGCCTCGAATTCAAATGTGCCAGTACCTGCCCCCCCTACGGTATCACAGTCCAATCCAGCGCTGGCTAAGATAGACACGCTCTCGTTGGTGATAGCTATAGCGTTCATGATCGCAGCTTGGCGTTCGTCATGTGCACGAAAATGTTGTGCAGCCCCATGGTAAGCCTGTATACCACCAAATTTTAAAGTGGGTTCGTTGGCGATCGCTTGCGCCAGTTCAAGGGTTTTTTTTGGTGACTTTGTGCCGCAGCGACCCGCGCCCACATCAATTTCAACCAACGTGTTAATAACCACATCTGCGCGTTTTGCTGATGCTGAAATTTCACCAACTGCATCAGCGTGATCGATACACACGGCAACTTTAGCTTCTCGGTTTAGAATTGCCAATCGATCCAATTTAACAGTCCCAACCACTTGGTTTGATATTAGGATATCCTTTATGCCACCGGTAACCATAACCTCTGCTTCGGAGACCTTTTGGCAACACACACCGATAGCACCTCGAGAAATTTGCTCGCGGCCGATCCACGGACTTTTGTGCATTTTTGCGTGCGGGCGAAGTCGAACATTGGCCGATCTTGCTTTTCGAGCCATTAAATCAAGATTTACCTCCATGGCATCAAGATCAACGACAAGGGCGGGTGTATCGATCTCATCGAGATAAAAACCTTCCCTAGCGGGTGGTTGCATGGCTCGTTTTTCCATTTTAACTAACAATTTCAATTCCTCCATGTTTCAAACGCAGGTTCAAGAAGGCAAGCATCGCCGTATGAATAAAACCTGTATTCTTTTTCTATCGCATATGCATAAGCTTTTTTCATGCGGTCCAAACCAGAGAAAGCAGCCACTAACATGAACAAGGTTGACCGAGGTAGATGAAAATTTGTCAGCATTAAATTTACAACTTTGAAGCGATATCCCGGAGTTATGAACAAATTTGTCTCGCCATGAAATGGCTGGACCTCACCTAATTTATCCGCAGCGCTCTCCAGAAGACGCATCGAGGTGGAGCCTACGGCGAGGACGCGTCCGCCGGAACGTCGCGTGGCGTTGACCGTCTCGGCCGTTTTGTCTGAAAGTACGCCCAATTCTCCATGCATTGGATGTTTCCGAGTGTCATCAACTTTGACCGGTAAGAAAGTACCTGCGCCTACATGCAGCGTTACGCGGCTGATCGAAATCCCTTTGTTTTGCAGCCTATCGATCAGAGTTGGAGTGAAATGGAGCCCGGCTGTGGGTGCAGCAACAGCTCCCAGTTCTGAGGCAAATAATGTCTGGTAACTATCAGCGTCGTTGTAAACCCCGGGGTCATTCCGTTTGATATATGGTGGAAGCGGGATGACACCGCACACTTCCAACTGATCCAAAAGCGTTATCCCCCCTAAATTGAATTGAAGTTCAATTTCACCACCATTGTTTTTATCGCGCACTGTCGCTCTAAATTTTGGCGAGAAAATAATTATATCACCGATGGCAAGCTTGCGGGCAGGTCGTACAAAGGCAAGCCAAGTGTCAGGTGTTTTGGATTTATGCAGTGTGACTTCAACCCTAACGCTTATCTTTCTTAGTTTTGACTGAACTTTACTATGTCGTATTCCGGTTAAACGGCAAGGTAAAACCTTTGTGTCGTTGACGACGATTAAATCGCCCGCATGAAGTATTTCCGGAAGGTCTTCAACCGTTAAATCCCTCAGGTTCTTACCAACATGCAAAAGTTTTGCTGTATCTCGAGGTTCCACGGGATACTGGGCGATATTTTTAACAGGTAGGTTAAAATCAAATAAGTCAACGCGCATTAGTGGTTTGTAATGGACGGTATTCAGCATCGCAAATTAAGTTTGCTTAATTAATTCTAATAAAGGTAAATATCAAAAACTAACTTTGTTTGTTAGAATCATAAAAAAATTATTTGGCTATCAGTCCCCTCGTGTGTGCATCTGACCAAATATTAAAATTAAGTCGTTGTTTGTTTAAAGCATAACGCTTGACCTAGTGATCGCCGATTGGACAATTGCCTCAAGTAATTCCGCCCCGTGCACCGCCTCTTCAAGTCGAATCAGGTACTCTGAACCACCCATTATAGCGTCGGCAAAAGCCTCGAGTTCCAGCTTTTCGCTGTTTACTCTTTCAAAGGTCTCCAATCTCTCTTCGCCATCGTCTTGGTCGAGCCTTTTAACAGCAATTTGCTGGTAGCCTTGCATAGAGGCCCACCCCTCAGATCCCATAATTCTAATAAACCAAATTCGTGCGGTTGATAGAATGGTTGACATATAGCCTGTCGTGCCATTTGCAAAACGCATCGTCATAAAGGTCACGTCGTCAATAGGTCCAATTAATATGCGCTTTTCAGATGTCGCGCAGACTTCGGCAACGGGGCCTAACATGGAGATCAGGGCGTCTGTCATATGGACGCCAAGACTTGTCATGCCACCCGCCGGGCTCTCGATCGGGTCTTGTCGCCAATTATCTTCAGCTTCCCGTAAACTTGAGGGTACAGATATATTGGCTTCTACGTGCAGTGGTGTGCCGATCTCGCCGGAGGAGATGATATTGCGCATGCGTTGCATTGCAGGCAGGAAACGCCGGTTATGGCCAAGTCCACAAACAACATCTGCGGCAAGTACTGCTGTCGCCGCACGCTCAGCGCTCTCACGGGACATAGTAAATGGTTTTTCTACAAACACATGTTTGCCAGCTTTAGCACTCGCTATGATTTGCTCAGCGTGTTGTGTATGAGGTGTTGCCAGAATAATCGCGTCTATGACTGGATCATTAAGCAGGTCGTCAAGAGAATCGCGAAGATCGATGCCTTTCTCGGAGCAATAGTCGACTGCGTGCGCTCTGCGGCCGGTACATCCCGCTGTGAACTGAATAACAGAAGATGTTTCAATAGACTCTGTTAATCTGCGTCCCCAGCGTCCCAATCCGGCAATCCCGGCCTGAACACTCATGTTATTTCTCCAAAATCTGTAGGAATCCGGTTAATCACTCCACCAAGGATTTTAGTTTAATCGGGGTAATGGTGGCAGTTTATCAATATAGAATATTAGGCATATTTCATGGAAGTAGTAAGGTTCTAAAATACTGGTGTTAATTATTTTGCAAACCAATAATGGCTCTCACATCTTCGGGCGTTCTCCCACCTTGTCGAAAAGCCTCAATGGTCATACTGTGCGCCCGCTTAGCAAGTCTTTTGCCCATTTCATCGGTAATAATTTTATGATGGTGGTATTGTGGCACAGGTAGGTCGAGTAACGCTTGTAGAAGGCGATGAAGATGAGTGGCTAGAAAAAGGTCTTCTCCCCGAGTGACCAGGGTGATTTTTTGAATTGCATCGTCAAGTGTTACCGCGAGGTGGTAGCTAGCTGGGATCTCTTTTCTGGCCAGAACTACGTCGCCAAATATTTCTGGATGGGCCGTTTGCTCTCCGGCATCGTTGTCATGCCACGTCAATTTTCCCACCATAGCATTAGCCAGATCAATTTTTAGTCGGAGCGCATGCGCGGCGCCGGAAGCGATGCGGTCGGCGCTTTCATTTGTATCAAGATTACGGCAGATACCGGGGTAGATATAGCCCTCGGGTCGACTCGGTATTTTATGTGGCGCTCCCACTGAAGAGGAGACTTCTGCCTTAATTTTTTTTCGCGTGCAAAAGCAGGGATAAAGTAACCCCCGGGCACTAAGATGGTCGATGCCATTCTTGTAATCAGACATGTGAAGAGATTGTCGCCGGACGGGTTCATTCCACGAAAGACCAAGCCACTGTAAGTCTTCATAAATTATCTTTTCAAATTCTGGTCGGCATCGGTCAAAATCAATATCCTCAATACGAAGAAGGAATTGCCCATTAATACCGGATTTCTGAGCTTCACGTGCCGCAAAAAGTGCGGAGTAAGCGTGACCCAAATGTAAATTACCGGTTGGACTTGGCGCAAATCGCGTGCGTGTATAAAACATGGGTTAAAGGTGCCGCCCTATTACTCTCTTGGCAATACCCACTTTGTGGAGCGCATACTTTAATTTTTTGTTATTGGAATTTTTTTTTAGGAGATGATATCGTGATTGAAATCCCTGAGCTTTTTGGCCCCGCTCTCGACCCCGCATCTGGAAATCCAGCTAAGCAGTTAGTGATTCTCTGCCATGGTGTCGGTTCGGACGGCAATGATATGATTGGACTGGCACCTTATTTCGCCAAGGTACTGCCAGACGCAAAATTTATTGCACCCAATGCACCCCATAAGTTTGATGGTGCCCCATTTGGCTATCAGTGGTTCTCCCTAGGAGATATGTCGATGGCAAACCGGCTTAGCGGAACACAGGCTGTCTCACCAATCTTAAATGATTTTATTGATGAGCAGCTGGCGGCGCATGGTTTGGAAGAGAGCCAATTGGCTTTGGTTGGATTTTCGCAAGGCGCAATGGTTGGCTTGCATGTCGGATTGCGGAGGACCCGCGAACTGGCTGGTATAATTGGGTACTCAGGGATTCTGATCGGCCCTGAACTATTGGCGGAAGAGATGAGAAGCTCTCCTTCAGTATTGGTCATGCATGGCGATGCGGACGATATTGTGCCTCCCGAAAATCTGGGTCTTACAGTTGCGGCGTTGAAGTCAGCCGGCGTACCGGTTCAGCATCAAATGCAAAAAGCGCTCGGTCATGGGTTGGATGACCAATGCATCATGCAAGGCATGGAGTTTTTGGCAAGATGCTTTGGCGTCCCATTACCAAAACCTGTAACCAATGAGTCGTTAACTTAGTGCCTTAACCTTGGTTGAGCACGAGCTGGCGCTTCCGTGAAATGCTGGATTTGCATCGCTGACACGATATACCGTATTATTTAGTTGTGATTTATATGTAAGCCTATGGATATGGAGCCCAGTATTGTCTGTAATGGTAGTCGGCAAACCGGCACTGGTTTTAAATGCCGATTTTCGACCGCTGAACTATTTCCCACTTTCGGTGTGGTCGTGGCAAAATTCTGTCAAAGCGGTATTCATGGATAGAGTCAACGTTGTCTCCGAATATGAGCATGAAATTCACTCGCCGTCATTTACGATGCGGCTTCCAAGCGTGATCTCGCTTAAACAATATGTCCCGTTGGATCGAAAACCCGCTTTTACTCGTTTTAACGTATTTTTACGCGATAGCTTTGTATGCCAATATTGTGCAAGGCCGTTTAAGTCCGAAGATTTGACTTTCGACCACGTCATTCCGCGAACACGAGGCGGAAGCACTAACTGGGGAAACGTGGTAACGGCCTGTGGACCCTGTAATCTGCGCAAAGGGCACCGCCTTCTAGCGAGTGTCGACATGTATCCAATCCGCCCACCGAGGAGGCCGTCCAATCACGAATTACAAGAAAACGGTCGGGCTTTTCCGCCTTATTTTTTGCACGAAAGTTGGCGTGATTTTCTTTACTGGGACACAGAACTAGATGCATAAGAGATCATTTGCGTATCTTCCTAACCCGTCCTTGATTGAGTGAAGTGAAGTGGCTGTTTAGTTGAGAACCATGGTGTTGTGAAGGTATAAAAAAAATATTTGAAGCGAAAATATCCCATAATTAGCAATCCATATAAGCCAGACTGATGGTAATTTCGCACACATGATAAAGTGCCCGATACTTTGCTCTCGCGAAGGTCACTTGATGATATACATCGGCTCAAAAATGAAAAGGCTCTCGCTATCTCTCATATTGGAAGCCAATACCTATCATCATGGCGCTTAGCGCGGCGAAGATGTTGACAAAAGTGAGAAGCTCCTTATATTGCGCGGCTTAATTCCCGGGAACGAGGACCAGCATTGGGATTTGTCTGCGTCCCGCCCCCGTAAATCGCAAAGCAATGATTGTTAACGGGATCAGGCCTACCGGGACAATACCACCCGCAAAAAAGGGGTTGCTATGAGTAAGCGTATAGAAGCCAAATACAAGATAAACCGCCGTTTAGGGGTCAACCTTTGGGGTCGCCCAAAAAGTCCAGTGAATGTCCGGGAATATGGGCCAGGTGAACATGGGCAGCGCCGCCGCAAATTATCCGATTACGGGTTACAACTGCAGGCTAAACAAAAACTCAAGGGCTATTACGGGAATATCACTGAAAAACAGTTTCGACGCTACTACCAAGAAGCTGTGCGTCGGAAGGGTGATACCTCGGAGAATTTGGTAGGTGTTTTAGAGCGCCGCTTAGATGCTGTGGTTTATCGCATGAAGTTTGTGCCAACAGTTTTCGCATCGCGCCAGTTTATTAACCATGGACACGTTCGCGTTAACGGCAAGCGTGTAAATATTCCCTCTTATCAAGTCAAAGATGGAGATGCTATCGAGATCCAAGAAAAATCTCGCCAGCTACCCATGGTGCTCTTAGCTGTTGAGAGCCCTGAGCGAGATGTGCCAGAATATATGGAAGTAAATCATAATAAACTAAATGGAACCTTCTTACGCACACCAAAGTTAGAGGATATCCCATATCCCGTTCAGATGGAACCTAACCTCGTCATAGAGTATTATTCGCGCTGACATGTATAAATCCGCACAAATTTTAACGTTGTTTTAGATGTAAATTGAGATAGCTGATTACCACAAAGGTACATGGGTGGATTATTCCTCACATAACCGAGTTTTTAGAGGTTTGATTAGGGGTAGGATGCCTAGTCTACGGTATCCAAATCTAGATAAGGGTTGTGCTATCGTTTACGGAAAAAATAACTCTTGGCGCGCAGACGTAAGACCGTTGTTGTGCGGGAGGGAAAGATCAAAACGCAGTTTTAGCTCACCAATGTAGGGTGTAGCTTGGCAGTTCTGTTAGGACATGTGGTCCTTCTAAATTTTCGGAAAATTGCGTTCATCCCCTTCTAAAATAAATGCTGTGCCTTTGTTAATACTAGAATATTTAGTTATTAACCAGATACGTCGACGATCCCCCCACGCAGAGCCTCTGGCCCAACATCGAAATTGTTGTTTCCACTATTTATTCGCTCAATACTGCGACGCAATTGCCGTTCTTGACGGATGGCGTCAGTGCGCTCCTTATCTTCCCGTTCGCCAAGCCGGGTATTACGGTCAATGAGGTGAGCTTGAGCATCGTGATTTCGTTGTTCAATTTTATGCAACTTGGCGTGACTGCTACGGTCTTCTGCGATCTCTTGGATCAAAGTTAGTTCATTGATGTCCCGTCGTATATGCACTCTACTCAGGGAATTCTCTAGCTCTTCTCGACGGAGAACAAAAGACTCATCATTATTGATCTTATCTCGGTTGGCTTGGCGGTCGCGAGCGTATATTTGCCGCATTTGTTCAAAGACGACAAGGTCCCGGCGGTCTTGGATACGTCGCTCGGCTAACCTCGCATCAATGGTCAATTCTTGCTGGCGACGGATTCTATCAGTAAAATTTTTCTGAATTGTATTGTGTTGCTCTGTGCGCTTTCGATGGCTTAAGCGCATTGAGTCTTGTGTCAGGCGAGACTGAGCTGCCGCGATAATTGAACCCAGTTCGGTCATAATTCTTATCGTAAATTACTCTAAGGTATCTTTGGTCATGCAAATTAAGAGTGTAAAAAAAAGCGCTTTAAGACACATTTCAAAAGCTCACTGAACACTGGAATTTTGCCATATGCCCAACAAGTAAGCGTTAAGCGTGAGCAATGCCTTTATCATCAAAGAGTTGCTGTAACTCGCCATTCTCCGCCATTTCACGAATTATATCGCAACCGCCTACAAACTCTCCCTTAACATATAGCTGCGGTATAGTCGGCCAACTCGAGAATTGTTTAACTCCCTCACGAAGAGCTTGATCTTGAAGAACGTCAATGCCCTTAAATTTTATGTTCAATGTGGTCAAAACGTGCGTGACAGCAGCTGAAAATCCACACTGCGGAAGCAACGGTGACCCTTTCATGAATAAGACGACATCGTTATCGTCGATTTCGGTCTGAATGCTATTGGCTACGGCATTATCACTCATGATCATTCCTAATAATACGGCTGTTACGCTAGCCTAGTTAAAGTTCCCGAGCCTTTTCTGGCGTTCCGGTGTGCAAGGCTAGGGCGTGCAACTCATTCCCCATTCGCCCTCGTAATGCCTTATATACCAATTGATGTTGTTGTACACGTGACATTCCGACGAAACTATCTGAAATGACATACGCTGCGTAATGATCCCCGTCCCCCCGCAAATCTTCAATAGTTACTTTCGCGTCAGGGATACCCTCTAAAATCAAGCGTTCGATCTCTGAGGCTTCCATGGCCATGGGGTGCATCCTTTCCAAGGAACCAATTCACAAGACTAAGATATTTATATTAAGGATATGGCCCGGTTGCAGCTATCCGTCAACCCTTCACCACAAAAGGTTGTCCAGTTTGGTAACAACATCCACTCATTGCCTGTATCGCCAGATGCCGACTAGCCGATCGTTGGGGGCAGATACAAATTTCATTGAATCTTAATAACTTGCCTGAAAAAAGGATCAAGACCGATTTGTCAGGAGCAGAACAGGAGACACCTACCTACATGCAAAGGTCGTTACTGTGAAGCCATGTAATCGGGCATCCATCTTTCGTGGCTGCGGCGCAGTTGTTCTATTGGTAAGCTATAACCTCCCAGCTTGATATCGGAACCTGAAAATACACCAATTAATTGCACTGGAATATGTTTCATCTTCGCAGATTGATGAATTTGTTCAGGGTTATCTGTGGCTATAAGATATCGACCTTGATCTTCTCCAAAGAGGACGCCAACGGGTGGAGGCTCGCTATTTTTGGCAACCATAATTTTAACGCCGCAGCCTTGGGCGAGTGCCATCTCGGCCGCCGCTACCAAAAGTCCACCATCAGATAGATCATGGCAGGCTGTAATTTTTCTTGTTAATATTTGGGATCGGATGAAATCACCGGTATTGCGCTCAACATCTAAGTTTACCGGGGGTGGGGGGCCCTCTTCCCGACCTTCAATCTCACGGAGGTAAATTGATGCACCAATATGTCCAGCAGTCTCTCCAACCAATATTAGACTGTCGCCTTCCCTCGCGGTCGACAACCCTATTGCCATTGAGACGTTCTCGATCAGGCCAACTGCCCCAATTGTTGGCGTTGGCAAAATAGAATTGCCGTTCGTTTCATTATAGAGACTGACATTACCAGAAACGACAGGAAAATTTAATTTTTTGCACGCCTCGCGCATGCCTTTGATACAGCCGACAAACTGACCCATGATTTCCGGCCTTTCCGGATTCCCAAAATTCATATTATCGGTGATCCCCAGCGGACGCGCCCCAACAGCTATCAAATTCCGCCAAGCTTCGGCTACGGCCTGCATGCCGCCTTGAATAGGATCTGCTGCGCAGTAGCGAGGAGTACAATCTGACGTTAAAGCAAGAGCCTTCTCTGTGCCGTGGACGCGGACAATGGCGGCGTCTCCACCGGGCCGTCCGTGACCGAGAGTATCCGCCATGACCATGTGGTCGTATTGCTCCCAAATCCAGCGTTTAGATGCGAGATCAGGACAACTCATGAGCTGTTCTAAAATAGTTAAAGGATTTTTGGGTTGCGGAATATCTCCCGCATCTATTGTTAATTGAACTGGTGTAGCTACCCACGGGCGATCGGACTCAGTGTATTCTGGCGATGCTAAGGCTAGAGGGTCTATCGGAAGGTCGGCAACTATTTTTTGCTTATGGTGAAGCACCATTCGCCCGGTGTCTGTTAGCGACCCAATAACTGCAAAATCTAACTCCCATTTTTCAAAAATGGCGCGGGCTTGACTCTCTCTCCCGGGCTTTAAAACCATTAGCATACGTTCCTGACTTTCGGATAACATCATCTCGTAGGCCGTCATATTATCTTCGCGTTGCGGCACATTATCCAAATTTAATTCCACGCCCATGCCGCCTTTCGATGCCATTTCGAAGCTCGACGAAGTTAGCCCGGCCGCGCCCATATCTTGAATGGCAATGATAATGTCAGTTGCCATAATTTCCATGCAAGCTTCGATCAATAACTTTTCTGTAAAAGGATCCCCAACCTGCACGGTTGGTCGCTTTGTGTCGGAATCCGCCTCAAATTCAGCGGAGGCCATCGTGGCGCCATGAATACCGTCGCGACCAGTCTTCGAGCCAACATAAACAATTTTATTCCCTACACCCGAAGCAGACGAATAAAAAATTTTATCAGTGTTCACTATACCCACGGTCATGGCATTGACTAAAATATTCCCGTTGTAAGCCGGATGAAAGTTGCATTCGCCACCAACTGTGGGGACCCCTACGCAATTAGCATAGCCGCCAATCCCTGCAACCACGCCATCTACAAGATGACGGGTTTTAGGATGATTTGGACTCCCAAACCGCAGAGCATTTAAGTTCGCCACTGGGCGCGCACCCATGGTGAAGACGTCACGTAAAATACCTCCAACGCCAGTTGCGGCGCCTTGGTAAGGCTCAATGTAAGAGGGATGATTATGGCTTTCCATTTTGAAAACTGCGGCTTGACCATCACCAATATCGACTATACCCGCGTTTTCGCCCGGTCCGCAAATAACCCACGGCTCCTCAGTTGGTAATGTTTTTAGCCAGTACTTGGATGACTTGTATGAGCAATGCTCAGACCACATCACGGAAAAAATGCCAAGCTCAGTCAGGTTAGGCGTCCGGCCCATGATTTCAATGATCTTGTGATATTCGCTCGGGCTCAGGCCGTGTTCCTCGACTACCTGCGGGGTAATTGCTAACGTTGATGATAATCCATGTTTGACCACGTCCATGATTCGGATTGATAGCAAATCCGGTAATTTTGGCAACGTTTTATACTGTTTTGTTGTAAACTAGAGTTTTTTTGAGAGAAAATAGGCTAATCTAAATGAGCCCCAACCCTTATTGTGTTCTTTTCAGTTAGTGCGAAGGTCACACTCTATCTCACGAAGTAAGCGCAGTAACGGCGCTATCGAACATAGCTTTGCCATCACTTCCGCCCAAGGTTGAAGATATCAATCGCTCTGGATGCGGCATCATACCTAAAATATTTTTTCTACGATTGAGAATACCTGCAATGTTATGCCGTGAGCCATTTGGATTAGCATCATCGGACACGCTACCATCGCTCTCGCAATACCGGAAAGCGATGCGGGTTTGATCTTCTAGCCTGTTTACCGTCACATCGTCACAAAAGTAGTTGCCGTCGTGGTGCGCGATTGGCACGCGAATAATCTGTCCTTTGTCATAGCCTCGCGTGAAGATAGAATGAGTCTGCTCAACTTTAAGCCAAACATCCCGGCAAATATATTTTAGTCCGGCGTTGCGCATCAAGGCGCCCGGAAGCAGCCCCGTTTCTGTCAATATTTGAAAACCGTTACAAATGCCGAGGACGGGCACTCCCATGGCAGCGCGTTCAGCAACCTCCTTCATGATTGGGGAATGAGCTGCGATAGCGCCAGATCGGAGGTAATCACCATAAGAAAATCCACCCGGAACAGCGATCAAATCAAGTTGTGGTAACTCCGTATCTTTATGCCATACCATGATCGGTTCTTGGCCAGAGGCCGCGCGAATTGCCACCTGCATGTCGCGGTCGCAGTTAGAACCGGGAAACACAATAATGGCTGCTTTCATTTTCAACGTAACCTAACTGATTTCAATTTCATAATTTTCGATAACAGTATTTGCGAGTAATTTTTCACACATATTAGTGACAGTTTTGTGGGCGACAACGTCATTTGTTTCACTCAACTCCATCTCGATAAATTTGCCCTGTCGAATATCCGTGATTCCAGTAAAGCCAAGCGCTCCAAGAGCGTGCTGAACTGCTTTGCCTTGCGGGTCGAGAACCCCGGTTTTTAGGGTGACGTGGATTTTGACTCTCATTGGGATTCCTTGATGTTATCTTACTCATCCTTCGTAATTACTGTAGCGGTTTTGAATCTTTTAGTTCACGGGGGCCTACTTCTGGCAAAATCCTCAATCGTCGCGCAACTTCTTGGTATGCTTCCTCAACACGTCCAAGGTCGCGGCGGAATCGATCTTTGTCCATGGGTTCATTGGTTTTCATATCCCATAGCCGACAGTTATCTGGGCTGATCTCATCAGCGAGGATAATACGCATCTGATCACTCTCCCATAGTCGACCAAACTCGAGGGTAACGTCTACCAAACGGAGGCCGATGCCGAGAAATAGGCCTGACAAAAAATCATTGGCTCTGAGCGAAAGCGCCAACATTTCGTCAATTTCCTGAGGGTGAGCCCAGCCAAACGCTGTAATGTGTTCTTCTGTTACCATAGGATTATCAAGATCATCAGACTTAAGATAAAATTCTACCAGCGACCGAGGGAGGGAGGCCCCTTCAGAAAGCGCAAACCGTGTTGCCAAGTTGCCAGAAACGACATTACGAACAACGATATTAATTGCAATAATTTCAACTTCATGTACTAACTGTTCGCGCATATTCAAACGACGAACAAAATGGGTTGGAACACCGATTTCGCTAAGCTTTTGCATTAGGTATTCGGATATTCGATTGTTTAGTACGCCTTTGCCAGTAATTACTCCACGCTTCCGTGTTTCACGCACATACGTGTCATCTTTAAAATCAATTACCAATGTTCCCGGCTCCGGGCCCTCAAAGAGCACTTTGCCACGGCCTTCATAAATTTGACGCCGTCTTGCCATATTCACTGTCCTGTCGCGAAAACTGCGCGACCCATTATATCGAACGACACAATGCCATAGTTTTTGTTACTTCGGTACCGATTTTCTTAAGCAGCTAGCGATTAAGGTTTGGATTATTTTACGCTGTCGGTATCTCCATCCCTAGCACTTCCAGTTTGTTCAGAGTCCTGAATTTTATCGCGGATTTCATTTGCCGCATTGGCGATACCCTGCATCACATTCTTTAATTGATTTGCGGGTATTAAAATGCGTACGGTTTCAGTAACGCTATTTTCAGCTTCTTGTTCGGCAAGCGTAATCCGGAATACGCCATTCGCATGGGATACATTGCTTATCAGATCGGCAAAATACTCTGGGGCCCGTTTTTCACTCACGTCATATTCCTCTCTCAACTGAAACGTACATTTTTTGGGAATGTGGCATGGATGTTCTGTCCTGTCTAGGGGGCAGGAAAAGGTGTCTTTGAAGTCATTGATCTAGTCCCGAAAAACATGTTTTCCTATCTCATACTTGCATGAACGCCGTTTCCGGATAGATTGCCTGTCGTGGGCTAAGGTGCGGTTCGACGCAGGTGTACGTTCATATTTTACATTTTAATCTAATATCAAAGGGGTGGCTTGCAGGACATGATTGAAATTGGGAATCTTAAAGTCGCTGAAATACTCTACACTTTCATCAACACTGAGGCGCTGCCCGGCACAGGCGTGGCGGAAAAAGACTTTTGGGGAGGAATGGACTCTATTGTTCATGATTTCAAGCCAAAGACTGAAAATATTCTTTCCGAGCGCGAAAATATGCAAATTAAAATCGGTCAGTGGTATAAACAGCACAAAGAGCAAGACCAAAATTTGAGCCAGTATAAAACTTTTTTGAGGGATATTGGCTACCTGATTGAAGAAGGCGCAGCCTTCTCTGTCGGAACAGATAGGGTAGATGCTGAAATTGCTGAAATTCCCGGTCCTCAATTGGTGGTGCCCGTAACAATAGCGCGTTATGCATTGAATGCCGCTAATGCGCGGTGGGGTAGTCTTTACGACGCGCTTTACGGCACGGATGCGATTTCAGAAACTAACGGCGCAGAACGGTCTGAAAAATATAACTCGAACCGCGGTGAGAGAGTAATTGCTTGGGGACGAGCATTCTTGGATGACGCTATTCCGCTCGCTGAAGGTTCTCACGTCGACGCCTGCCATTACTCAATCGCTGAAGGGTTGCTTGTCACCGTTTTGGCTGATGGCTCCTCATCTGGTTTGTTAGATGTTGGCAAGCTTGCAGGATATACTGGTGATCAAGCGTCGCCGGCCTCCATACTATTGGTCAATAACGGCCTTCATGTGGAAATCTGTATCGATCGTGCCCACTCGATTGGTCGAGAAGATAAGGCGGGTATTTCTGATATTATTCTCGAGTCCGCTGTAACTACTATTATCGACTTGGAAGACTCTGTTGCCTGCGTCGACGCTGAAGACAAAGTAAGAGCTTATCGGAATTGGCTTGGCCTCATGAATGGGTCATTATCTGACAGTTTTGAGAAAGGTGGAAGAAATGTGACCCGGTCACTCAATGAGGACCGGACGTATATAGCAGCTGGTGGGGGTGGCCTGACATTATCTGGTCGCAGTTTAATGTTAATACGTAATGTTGGATCGTTGATTGCGACCAACGCCATTTTGGATGAAAACAACGATGAAGTTCCGGAAGAAATCATGGATGCAATGATTTCGGCGTTATGCGCTATGCATGATCTCAATAGCTTGGGTTCGCAAAAGAACAGTCGAGCTGGATCCGTGTATATAGTAAAACCAAAAATGCATGGCCCGAGAGAGGTTGCGCACGCAGATGAGCTGTTTGGTCGCGTTGAATTAGCATTAGGACTGACGGCCAACACTCTCAAAATGGGTATCATGGACGAGGAGCGCCGAACTACGGTAAATTTGAAAGAATGCATACGCGCTGCAAAAAATCGGATCGTTTTTATCAATACCGGTTTTCTAGATCGTACGGGTGACGAGATTCACACAGCGATGGAAGCTGGGCCCGTTGTGCGGAAGAATGATATTAAAACGACCTCGTGGATTGCAGCTTACGAGGATTGGAACGTGGATATTGGCCTAGCCTGTGGCTTGGATGGGCGTGCGCAAATAGGTAAGGGCATGTGGGCTATGCCGGATCTTATGGCAACGATGTTGGAACAAAAAATCAGCCATCCGAATGCGGGCGCCAATACCGCATGGGTGCCCTCGCCGACGGCGGCAACGCTGCATGCGACGCACTACCATCGGGTTGATGTCTTTGCTCGTCAATCTGAAATTAAGACCCGGCAGCGAGCCAATTTAGATGATATTTTGACAATTCCGATGACGACCCTAACTAACTGGTCCGAACATGAGATACAGGAAGAGCTGGACAACAATGTACAAAGTATTCTCGGTTATGTCGTGCGTTGGGTCGACCAAGGTATAGGATGTTCAAAGGTTCCAGATATTAATAATGTTGGCCTTATGGAAGACCGCGCCACGCTCCGGATATCTAGCCAGCATATTGCTAACTGGCTTCATCACGGGGTTTGCACAGAAGACCAAGTCATGGGCACGATGCATCGTATGGCGCAAGTTGTCGATCATCAAAATGCAGGCGATGCCAGTTACAAAAATATGACGGAAAATTTCGAAAATAACATTGCCTTTAAGGCTGCTTGTGACCTGATTTTCAGAGGTTTAGATCAGCCGAATGGGTACACCGAGCCAGTGTTACACTCCCGTCGGCGGGAGGTAAAATTAGCTGTTTGACGGGTGAAAGGGACAGAGTATTAGGATTTTTGGTCTTCCAGCTATATTTTGTTCAACGCACAGCGTTCAGAGATGTTAGGGCTTTAAAAACAACCAACCTTAGGTGGCGCTGAGAGTTACGTCGCGGAGACAAATGCAAGGGCGCTGTCTGTCGATAATGATAGTGATCGTAGTTATCTTTAAATAAGACATGAATGAGCAAGCGATTAAAAACTCTAAACAGAACCTATTCAAGGTGCTCATTTAACCGCGGCATGATCTCTACAAAGTTACACGGTTTATGGCGAATATCTAACTGGTCTCTTAAAATCTCGTCCCAGCCATCTTTGCAAGCACTCGGAGAACCGGGGAGAGCGAATAAGTAGGTTTTTCCTGCAACGCCGGCACAAGCACGAGATTGAATGGTAGACGTCTTGATTTTTTTATAGCTAATCCAACGAAATAATTCTCCAAATCCAGGAATTTCTTTGTCCCAGACTGCGGCGAGGGCCTCTGGCGTAACGTCCCTGCCAGTTACCCCAGTCCCACCGGTAATAATAACGGTGTCGATATTTGGGTCAGCAATCCACGTTTGTAAAATATCAGTGATCAAATCTACCTCGTCTCTCACAATTGAACGTGCCGTCATATTGTGGCCTGCCTGTCTGACGCGCTGCACGAGTGTATCACCAGACCGGTCATTATTTATGTCGCGGCTGTCTGAAACAGTAAGAATTGCAATATTGACGGCAACAAAACTAGGCTTATTGTTTTCACTCATTCTTTTTGGCAACCTCCTTAGTTTTTTTACCAAGAGCTACGTATACGGGGTTGTGGCCGGCCGCAATGGCATTTAGTGATGGAGTGTCTTGGCCCAAGCGATTCCGGTAGATCCATAAATTAGCGAGCACTTTTTCTATAAATTGGCGTGTTTCGCGACTTGGTAGACTCTCGATCAAGAATAGAGGATCGCCCAAATCGTTGTTCTGTTTGCGCCATTTATTGAGATTACCCGGGCCACCATTCCAAGCAGCGGTCATTAAAAACAGATCACCTTGGATTTTTCTATCTTTCAAGAGAACCTCGATGTACTTTTGACCAAGGGTCAGGTTTATTTCTGGTTGATACAGCTTATCGCGACTCGGGTATCTAATACCTTTTGACCGTGCTAGGAAGCGAGCAGTGCGCGGCATCAACTGCATTAATCCTCGAGCGCCAGCCCAGCTTTTAGCTTTTGGGTTAAAGCGAGATTCCTGACGGATCAACGCATAGATTAGCGCCCGGTCGATTTTGAACCCACCTGTCGGTACCCAGCTAGGAATGGGATAAGATGCACCATCAAAGCCTTCACCCGTGGGGTAAAGCAGAGAGTCGAGACGGACTGCTAGCCTGGCCATGTTCTGTTGCGCAGCAAGTGCCAAAATACCCTGCGCTAAATTATTATCTGCTCCCCGGGCAAGTTCCCACAATTCTCGCTCTGCATTATGAGACTTGCCTATCTCCATCAGTGCTATGGCTCGTTTACCCCTAGGACGACTTATAAGAGCTTGATTAATACCATCCGTTAAATTCGGGAGTGTCCACTTAAATTGCATTGGAACACCTAAAATCTTACGTGCTAAAAGACCGTAAAATGTGCGTGGTCGGTTAGCGGCTCGAAGAAGCCATTTGTTAACCATTTCCGGATTGCGATTGACAAGTTGTGCACGAGCCGCCCAAAAAGCTGCGGCCGCATGGAACCAATCTGTATGGGTTGATAGCTCCGCTGCTAGCTCAAAATGTTTTACAGCTTGGTCTTTTCTTTCTAAACGCCAAGCCGCTAATCCGGCTGTCCAATGACCTTCAGGAATATAATAACCAGATCGATCCGCCGCTTTACCCGCCCATTGTAGAGCCCATTCATCCCGGCCATTACTGAAGTAAATAAAGCCAAGTTTTGCCGCGAGTTGATCGTATCGCTCGGAGCTCAAAAGTTTCCTTGCAGTAGGACTGGATAAGGCTCGTTTTACAGCCAATGAGTGCCCGCGTTTAAGAGACCGGTTTATACGTTTCCAAAATTGGCGGGCTTTGAGCCGATCGACCCGGTTTAAGGGTTTTTCCGGAATTGCTCTTGTTTTATCGAATGTTTGTTTTATTGATGGTTGACTTCGTGCTCGTGATGGCGCCGTTGGAGCGAGCCAATTCTTTGGTTTGCGTCGGAGTGCTAATTTGTAAATCCGTGTCGCTTGTGGATGGTCTGAATAGGTAGACATCCATTCTTTTAATTCCTTATACGTCGAGCGATACTTGGTCGGATGGAGGTAACGCTGAGCCATCACATGGCCGAGTAATATCGGATTATGTATAGATGTTATCAAGGCATTGGCTTCTTGCCACTTCCCATTCTCTTGAGCTTTAAATAGGTCATTATAAGTCGTTTTATCAATTTTTGATAAGACCGGTTTTAATTCAGTAGCAGCAAGTTTGAATGGGACGCTATACATTGAGATGCATACCCAAAATATTAATAGATTTAAATACTTTGGGTATGGCTGAGCATACAAACGATAGTGATCCCACAATACTTTAAACATTTTTTGATGATCGAATTTGGAGCCTTTAAACATCGTTGCCACCATATATACGCCTCGACACCTCACGTCAATTTTGCGCAGCTTAACGAAGTATCTAGGTATGCTGAGCGCTATTTAATTTATTACGGATAAGACGCAAATCACTCCAAGCGGTACGTTTTTGCATCGGTGTCCTTAACAAATACGCCGGATGAAATATTGGGGTGGAAGGAATAGGGTACGGTGTGCGAGAAGTTTCAAAATTGTACCATTTTCCCCGGAGACGACCAATGCCTTGTGTTTGTCCAAGAAGCGATTTTGCTGCTGGTCCACCAAGCGGAACTAAGATTTGTGGGGAAACCAATTCAATCAGTCTCTCGACAAATGGCATGCAAATGGCCGCCTCTTGTTGCGTTGGCGTTCGATTGCCTGGCGGGCGCCAAAATACAAGGTTAGAAATCATCACATCGGAACGACGAAGTTCTATTGATGCAAGCATCTTATCCAGAAGTCGTCCGCTGGGTCCAACGAACGGCACGCCTTCGCGGTCTTCTTCGGCGCCGGGGGCTTCGCCGATAAATAAAATCTTTGAGCCTATTTGCCCGTCTGCGAAGACTAGGTTCGTTGCGGTCTTCATCAACGTGCAACCCTCAAAACTCTCGAGTGATCTTCGCAACGCGCTCAAGGTGTTTGCGGTTGCAGCCAGCTCGATTGCCGACTTTTTAGGTTGATCGCTGCTTCTCGGTAAAGTTTTGGGAGATGCAAGTACTTCGTGCGTGTGGTCAGACGGAGACGGCTGCAGCGGTATTGGATCTGCGGGCGGTTGCTTCACAGCCAACCTATTCTGAGGGGTGGGTGCAATAGCCTCGTTGACGCCTACGAGCTGATGCCATTCGATTGAGGCTCTCATCTGAATCTTTTTACTAACATTGCTCTGGTTAACCATTATCTTAAGGTAGCAAAAACCCTCCCGTTAGGTCTAGTCTCTTGCTGATATCGGGAGAATTTAAAATCCCGTATGGACTGGATGCTAAAGCATGGTAAATAACGCGACTACATTTATTTAAATATCGGAGTCTGGACGATGCGCAGTAAACGTGGACACCAGAGATGCATAAGGCAAATGAGATGACACACCTAAATACCGAACGCGAGGTTATGCCATTTGATGTTGTTATAGTCGGTGGTGGGCCGGCAGGACTTAGCGCTGCAATTCGGCTAATGCAACTGGCTGGGGAGCAAAAACGTCAACTAGACGTCTGCGTAGTCGAAAAAGGATCTGAGATAGGGGCACATATTTTATCTGGTGCTGTTTTTGATCCAATTGCATTGAATGAGTTGATTCCTGAATGGAGAGATATGGGGGCTCCAAGCGGGGTGCTGGTTACCGATAGCCAACATTGGTTGATGGGGGAGACAAAAAAGTCCTCCATACCGCATTACCTTCTTCCACCATTAATGAGCAACGATGGATGCTACACATTATCTCTTGGCAATTTGACGCGTTGGCTGGGACAGCAGGCAGAAGCATTAGGCGTTGAGGTCTATCCTGGTTTTGCCGCTGCTGAAGTTTTGTTTAACAAGGAGGGCGCTGTAAGGGGCATTGCCACAGGGGATATGGGAGTTGGGCGAGATGGGAACGCGGGCCCTAATTATCAACGGGGTGTCGAATTACATGCCAAATACACTTTTTTTGCGGAGGGTTGCCGGGGTAGTCTGTCTAAACAGCTAATCGCAAAATTTGATCTACGAAAGGGGCGTCAAAAGCAAACGTATGGTATCGGAATCAAAGAATTATGGGATATTAATCCTCAAAATCATTCAGAGGGGCGGGTTATTCATACGCAAGGGTGGCCACTTGGTCGTGTGGTCGGCGGGGGCTTTATTTATCATCAAGAAAATAACCAGGTCGCAATAGGACTTGTAACAGCTTTAGATTACGAAAATCCCTATTTATCTCCTTACGAGGAGATGCAGCGCTTCAAGACCCATCCAGCCATCCGGCCCATGCTAGTTGGTGGAAGGAGAGTCGCTTATGGGGCGCGTGCCATTAACGAGGGAGGTTTGCAGGCGGTACCGAAACTTACCTTTCCCGGGGGTTGCTTAATCGGTTGCACGGCGGGCTTTGTTAATGTGCCGCGCATCAAAGGTACGCACAATGCAATGAAAACGGGGATGCTGGCTGCTGAGGAGGCTTTTGAGGCGCTGAGTCAAGACCGTGCTAATGACGTGTTGGCAACCTACGAGCACGCCTTTAGAACGTCATGGGTGTACGAGGATTTGTTCAAAGTCCGCAATGCCCGGCCTGCATTAACAAAATTTGGCGTCAAACTTGGCACACTCTACTCTGGCTTTGACCTATGGTTGAATAATTTGGGCCTTGGCTTTTTGTTACCTTGGACATTCGGGCACACTGAAGATTATCAGAAACTAAAACCCGCGGCCTCTGTCCCAAAGATCGATTACCCTAAAGCGGATGGTGAGATCACGTTTGACAAACTGACAAATTTATCCTTTTCATCTACGAACCACGAGGAAGACCAACCAGTTCACCTGCAGTTAAAGAAACAATGTGTGCCTGTGGCAACCAATCTAGCGGTATATGCTGGGCCAGAAATTCGCTTTTGTCCCGCTGGAGTGTATGAATATCTCGCCGATACAGATGGGGCCGAGGGCACTAAACGCTTACAAATAAATGCCCAGAACTGCGTGCATTGTAAAACATGTGACATTAAGGACCCGACTCAGAATATTAATTGGGTTGTACCCGAGGGCGGGGGTGGGCCTAATTATCCAAACATGTAATAATTCAGTAAAAACCAATCAATCAATCAATCAATCAGGCATTAGAGTATGCCCATTACCTCGGTTAAACTGGTGGTAGTATGTTAATTAAGTTTTCAATACGTTTTTTTAAGATGCGCTCTATTACCATCGTCCTATTGGCTGGAATAGCAGTTCTGGTTCCAAGCGCTCTGGCTCCTTTAGGGCAGTTGTACGCGACCAATACATCGGATGACGGGTCGACCCTCCTGAAGGTTGGAACATCTGCCGTTGGCAATTATCTTGCTGGCCGCCACGCTCAGGGGCGCCACGATATGGGTGCCGCTGTCATGTTTTTTACTGCGGCACTGGAGGATCTGTTTTTTGCACCGGATCTCCGGCGTCGTACGTTTCTTTTGTTGGTGGCTGAAGGGCGGATTAATGATGCATTGCCGCTCGCTCGCACATTGAAATTGGAAGAGCCAAAGGCGTCAATTGTAAATCTCGTTCTCTCGGCAGCTGACCTGGCGGACGGCGAGAATAAAAAAGCTGAGAGAATTTTAAGGGATGTCAAAGAAACTGGCCTTTCCGCGTATACTACCCCGCTTTTAAGAGCTTGGAGCTTGGCGGGTGAACAGGATAAGAGCGGGGCACTTAAGGCTTTGAGGCCCCTTCTAAAGAACGATAGCACAAAAGGGCTTTATTCGGTCCAAAATGTTATGCTATTAGATTTTTTTGACGATCCAAGAGCAAGCGCAGCATATGACGAGCTGTCAAGGAAGAAGTTATCTGGGACTTCTCGGCTTACTCGGCACATGGGACAATACTATGAACGCCAAGGCGAGGTAGATAAAGCCCGTGCCATATACAAGTTAGTGAGCCGTGATCTGCCGGGGTCGCCTCTTCTGGACGCTCCAAAAGCCCGACTTGAGATTGGCCAAAAACCGCCCAAGCTTTTACGGACAGCGAAAGATGGGGCCGCTGAGGCCTTATTCTCGTTAGCCAGCTCTTTACGACGTCAGCGAGGCCATGAGACGGCACTCATATTGGCTAGATTGGCATTACATTTGAGGCCTGATTTTCCAATAGCGTTAGTTCTCGTCGCAGACATGTTGAGTGATGAAAGGCGTTATGCCGAATCAAACGTTGTTTATAATAAAATCGACGTGCGTTCGCCGTATCGCGCCTCTGCCGATCTCAGTCGTGCCCGCAATTTTGATTATTTGAAAAACACGGAAGCGGCTGCGGACCTGTATAGAGAGGTAGCTAAGGAGCGAACACATGATCCGCAACCACTGATGCAGTTGGGGAACCTTTTGCGCCGCCATGAGCGGTGGAATGAAGCCATTGATGCTTACACAACTGCAATTTATCGTGTCGGAACTTTAAAAAAACATCATTGGCGAATGCTGTATGCGCGGGGGATAACCCTCGAACGCGCCAAAAGGTGGCCTGAAGCTGAAAAAGATTTTCTAAGGGCCCTTGAATTTGAGCCCGAACAACCGTTCGTTCTAAATTACTTAGGCTATTCCTGGATTGATCAAGGCCTAAACTTGGCGCGCGCACAGGACATGATCCGTCGTGCTGTGGAATTACGACCGAATGATGGATACATAATAGATAGTCTCGGATGGGGGTATTACCGACTTGGTAAGTTTGAGGAGGCGGTGCGAGAAATAGAACGTGCTGTTCAAATCCGTCCCGAAGATCCAATTATAAATGACCATCTAGGGGATGTGTATTGGTGCGTTGGACGAGAGTTAGAAGCGCGCTACCAATGGCAGCGGGCCCTCTCATTGGGAGCCGAAACTGACCGGGAGAATACAATTAAAAGTAAGCTAGCGGTCGGGATAAAACCCTCTGAGATTTTAACAGTAAAAAAAATAGGGTTGGGGAAAAAAAGCAAGTCCTGTGGCTCCCCGATATAATAAAATCTAAAGTCAGGTGATGAAGAATACTTTTAAACAATTCGCTCCAGCTAAAATCAACCTCTATCTGCACATTACTGGACGGCGCGATAATGGATATCACGAACTTGATAGTCTCGTTGTCTTTGCAGAAATTGGGGACATGTTGCGTGTTGAACCTAGCTCTACACTCAGCCTCGAGGTTACGGGTCCATTTGCACGTGACATCTCGGTTGATCACGATAATCTTGTCTTGCGTGCGGCAAAATGGCTATTGGACAAATTGGGTAATCCAGTTGGCTTAGGTGCCGCAATGCACCTAGAGAAGAACTTACCTGTATCATCGGGACTTGGGGGTGGTTCGGCTGATGCAGCGGCAACGATCAAGACCCTTGCATGCCTTTGGGGGGGGCCTTTGGCTCAAACTGACACTTCAAGTCTAGCGCTTGGTCTTGGGGCGGATGTACCGGTTTGTATGGCGGGTGTTCCTGCTGTAATGCGGGGGATTGGTGAGGTGCTTCTGCCGATAGATAAGGTCCCGGCGTTATCAGCTGTTCTTGTTAATCCAGGTATTTCTGTCTCCACGCCTGCGGTATTTAAAGAGCGAGACAATGTTTTTTCGGGTTTCTTTAATATTGGAGATCCGGCTGGCGATGCTATCGCGCTGATTTCTGCTCTTAGGAAATCACGAAATCATTTAACGAAATCAGCAATGCTTTTGGCACCTGAAATCAGTGCGACTCTGAGCGCAATTTCCGCAACTTCAGATTGTTTGCTTGTGCGCATGTCTGGGAGTGGTGCGACATGCTTTGGGTTGTATGGGAGCAATGAAGCTGCGGCTTGTGCGGCACGAGAGTTGCGGGCTAACCGACCGGATTGGTGGGTTGAGTCAACAGTTTTTCAAGGTAACGCTTAACAACAACGGGCATGTCATTGTAGACGCTTGCGATGCAGGGAATTTCCTCTTATGTTTTCGCGTTCGGTCTTGTCAGGTCGGTATGGTATTAGTGGATATATGATGGTCCCGCGAAATAATTGGGGCGTGGTGAAGAGGTCTAACACACCGGTTTTTGGTACCGGCATTCGAAGGTTCGAATCCTTCCGCCCCAGCCAATTTTTCTGGCGTTTTTTTTCAGGTTTGTATTAAAAATTATTTTGGCAAAAAGCGTGACGTTACCATCACATTTTGGCCATACCTAATAGCAAATGGGATCGCATGAAAGACAAAAATAAAGCAGCCTATTGCAAGACTGGTGAAACCCATCTCAAACGGCTCGATTATCCGATAGTCGTTGGTGTGCGGCGGTGACGTCCTTAGTCTGGTTCCGGGAAGACTTGCGGCTAGTGGATAACCCAGCACTCGCCCAAGCGGCCGCTCGTGGAGAGATTATTCCTATTTTTGTATTTGATGATACTGTAAAACGCCCTTTGGGCGCCGCCAGTTGTTGGTGGCTAAATCACAGCCTTTCATCGCTTAGAAATCATTTGGGTGGTCTTTTAACACTGCGTGGGGACCCTATTCAAATTATCCCCAAAATTGTTAAGCAAATCGGGATTGGAGCTGTTTTCTGGAATCGCTGTTACGATGATCACGCTATATCCCGAGATAAGCTGCTCAAAGCCTCTTTGCGTCGAGACGGGGTTTGGGTGCAGAGCTTTAATGCTAATCTATTGCATGAACCTTGGGAAATTCTGACTCAAACCGGAAATTGTTTCAGAGTGTTTTCACCATTTTGGAGGAAAGCTCGGCAGCTCCCCGTTAGTGAGCCGATCCCAGCACCAAAGTTAAGGATCTTAACACCCAAAAAAATTGACCAGATGTTTGACACCGTAAATTTTTTACCCCGTAACCCTAAGTGGGCTGACGACTGGCTGAATATATGGAAACCTGGTGAATGTGGAGCTCGTGAGAGGCTCAACGATTTTTTTTTGAGAGAAATCGAAGGATACGGATCACTGAGAGACCGACCGGACATTGGAAATGTCTCCCGCCTCTCGCCACATCTTCGGTTTGGTGAGATTTCTCCGAGATATATCTTGCAGCACGCGCGATTGCAGAGAGAGAAACGTCCACAATTAGCCAAGGATATAGAAAAATTTATTTCTGAAATTGGCTGGCGGGAGTTCTCGTACCATCAATTGTTTTATTTTCCGTCATTACACACGCGGAACCTACGGTCTGCATTTGATGCCTATCCATGGCGTAACGACCCTGCGGCTCTTCATGCGTGGCAACAAGGGAAAACGGGATATCCTTTTGTGGATGCAGGTATCCGGCAGCTGTGGCGAACCGGTTACATGCATAACCGGGTAAGGATGGTTGTTGCGAGTTTTCTCGTAAAACATCTGCAAATCGATTGGCGGAGAGGGGAAGCGTGGTTTTGGAATACCCTTTTGGATGCGGACCCAGCAAATAATCCCGCTGGGTGGCAATGGGTGGCTGGAAGTGGAGCTGATTCTGCCCCTTATTTTAGGATTTTTAATCCTATTGTGCAGGGACGAAAATTTGATCCCACCGGCGCCTACGTGCGAAAATGGTGCCCTGAGCTGACCGGCCTTGCGGACAAGGTGATACATGCGCCATTTAAGGCCCCTCGGGAGATATTGAAGGTCTCTGGGGTTCGTCTTGGTGTTAATTATCCTTATCCTATAGTTTCGCATGAGGATGCGAGGGCTGCTGCACTAGCCGGTTATGAGGAGGTAAAGAGATCAAGCGCTCTCAGAACGTTGTAATGTTCGGCTCCACAGTGTGCATTTAAGTTTGACTTTCACAATGATTAACTTTGGGCGAAGCATGTATTTTTCTGTAACGTCTCTCTTCCATGAAATTCATGATAGTGGGCTACCTTTTGTTATCTCAAATATTCTTATTTTGTCCACTACTCGGCGGGGATCTGGGGCGAATATGACCTCTCAGAGGTTAGAGGACAAAGTACCAATAAGGCATATTGAGAAAGTCCTAAAAAATCTTGCGCCCAACGAGTTACGTACCAAACTATCTGTGCATAAAGGCTAAATACTGTTAGCTCACTCTGTGAGGGAAGTTTTGTTGAGAAACGTTACGTGCCCCATTTTGCGCCCGGGTCTAGGGTCTGTCTTGCCGTAAAGATGCACTTTAACATCAGCGACGCCCTCGTACTGCTCAATCTTGTGAATGTCGGCTCCGATCAGGTTTTTCATGTGGGCACTAGTGAAACGGCTTGGATCGCCAAGTTTTAACCCGGTTATGGCTCGGACAAGTTGTTCAAATTGTGATGTATGAGAAGCGTCGAGAGTCCAATGGCCTGAGTTATGTGGTCTCGGTGCAATTTCGTTAACGAATAGTTCTCCAGTCGGCATGAGAAACAGTTCGGTACAAAGAAGGCCCACTAAATCAAGTGTTTTTGCTAATTTGAAACAAATCGACCGGGCACCTTTTGATGTTTCAGCTGAGATTGGTGCCGGGACCGTTGAGGTGTCAAGGACGTGGTTTTTATGAATATTATGGGTAGGATCATAAGTGGCGGTGTTTCCATCAGAATCCCTGGCGATGATAACGGAGAGTTCGCTATCAAAGCTGAGCCTCCGCTCTAAAACCCCAGTCATACTGACGCCTTTAGATAGGTCATCCCATGCGGATAAGATTTCATAGTCGTTTTCATTGCCGTCTATTATTGCTTGGCCCTTCCCATCGTAACCGCCATAAGCAACTTTAAGGATCGCTGGATACCCTATTATCTCCAACACAGATAATAATTCATTACGTCCTCGCACAGCATGCCAAGGCGCAGTTGGTATGTTATTAACAGCGAGAAAGGTTTTTTCATTTATCCTATCTTGTGCGACTTGAAGTGCTTGGATCCCCGGTACGATCGGTACAATAGGTGCTAAGAACTGCAGCGCTGTTATGGGAAGTTGTTCAAGCTCATATGTCACAACATCGGCCAACTCAGCTAATTTCGTAAGGCCCGCTGGATCGTCGAAGGTGGAAGGAATATGGTGGTTCGCAACGTGAGTTGCTGGGTCCTCAGGTCGCTCTGACAGAACGGCTGTTTTGAAGCCTAGATGATTAGCCGCAATCGCCGTCATGCGACCAAGCTGGCCCCCACCTATAATCCCAATGACGGCGCCAGGCTCCAACGTTCCAAGTTTTCGGTTGCCATGTATCCCGGTCATTATGACTTTGCTGAGCCTTCTGGGTTGAGAGGAACATTGGCTGATTGGTTTTCACGCCACTCGACGACGCGCTCTCTAATATTGAGGTCCTGAAGCGCCACAATTTGTGCCGCAAGCAATCCAGCGTTGATTGCTCCAGCTTGGCCAATCGCTAGAGTCCCAACAGGCACTCCACCCGGCATTTGAACGATGGATAATAGGCTATCCATGCCGTCCAGACTCTTAGACTGAACCGGAACTCCTAGTACGGGCAACGTCGTCATCGCTGCAACCATTCCCGGTAGGTGCGCGGCACCTCCTGCTCCCGCAATAATTACCTCGAACCCATTATCGATTGCGCTACTGGCAAAAGAAAATAGACGGTCTGGTGTTCGGTGCGCAGAAATGATCAATGATATGTTCCCAACCCCCAGATCATTAAGCAGTTTTACGCTGTTTTGCATAGTAGGCCAGTCAGATTGACTGCCCATGATAACGGCCACGCGTGGGGTGTTATCATTTGTCATGGTCTATATCTCCAGCCATAAATTTATTAGATTATCTTATTTTTAAATTTGATAATTGACACTAGCTTTTTCTATTTAAAATTGTGTGTTTCTATGGATTAGAACTTAGAAATGCTCGTCGCGGATGACTTCAACATCGGATATGGTAATGATTCCAATGCGATTTTTCATAAATTCATATAGACGGCTGAGAATTTCTTCAACGCGGGCAGGGTCAAGGATACTGACGATGACTATCATCTGACCTGCGCCACTAATCAAGCCATCGCCGCGCCAAACACCCTCTTGTCCGCGCCCAAAGATAGCGGGAATAATGGTGTAACCTTTTACTGAGAGCTCGTCGAATAGATCTATGATGTTAATTTCCAAAGGTGCTTCAATGATCATTTCAATGCGTTTTTTAAGGTGTGTTTTGATCATTCTGACACTCCAATTAGCCAAATGACATAGCAATTGTTATGTATATTGGGATGCCAATAGTCAGATTGAATGGGAAAGTAACGCCCAACGACATTGTCAAATAAATCGACGGTTTTGCGTGCGGTAGTGCAAGCCGCATAGCCGCAGGAACTGCAATATAAGAGGCACTAGCTGCGAGGGTAAATATCAATGCGGTCCCACCCGCAGAAAGCTCGAGGAACATAACAAATACGGAAGCGAGCCCGACAGATATTAGTGGCATCAGCATACCAAAGCCGATCTCGCGAGGGCCGATCGCCTGTCCTTGGTCGCGGAAACCGCGTCCAGCGACAAGTCCCATATCTAGTAAGAATAGGCAAAGCACCCCCTTAAACGGATCTACTAAAAACGGCGCCACCTCGGTTAACCCTTTTTCGCCAGAAATCCATCCGATCGCGAATGCCCCAACAAGAACTACAATTGAGCCGTTTAAAAAAACATGACGAAGTAGCCCACCGTTGGAGGTCCGCTTGACCTCTGTATAGTGATGAGCAAGCCATAGCCCGGAAATGATGGCTGGGAATTCCATTACAGCTGCAGCTGCCACAATGTATCCTTCGTACTCTATTCCTAACTGTGCAAGCGCTTGGATAGCAGCAGCTAACGTTACAACGCTTATAGATCCATAATGGGCTGAGACCGCGGCAATATCAATTGCGGGCAATTTACTGATACGCTGAAGCAAAAAGTAAGCAATGACGGGTGTTACAAAACTCAATATTGCGCAGGAAATCAAAGTCGTAATTAGCCGTAATTCTATGCCCGTTGTTGCCACGGCTGCCCCGCCCTTAAAGCCGATGGCTAACATTAAATAAATTGCCAACAACCGCGCTGCTGCTTGAGGGATTTCAAGGTCTGACCGCAGCATGGATGCGCCAACCCCTAAAACGAAAAACAACACCACTGGTGAAGTGATGTTTTCGAGTACCAAAATTAAAAGTTGGTCCATCATTTCACCAAATTAGGTTGCCCGGTGTATGTCTTGCTAACCGTATATCTTGATAACCGTGGCAACACGCATGATGTCAACGACATTAAAATCTCGAATCCTCTCATTTTAATGTACACTTGATCACTCCTTTGCTCAAGAACGGTGCACTAGTTTGGTTATCTACGCAATCCAAGTCTCAATCTTTTAGCGAGATGTTGCGTCTGCATCTATGTAGCTCTGTGGTATGGCGGTATGCATTGAGTGAAAGAGGCAGAGATGAGGTATACGCCATTAAGCTGAATTCACGTTGAGGGAAACTTACTTGGCACTCGACGGGGTAAGTTCTAGCCCCTTAAAAGCCATATGCACTGGTTTTACTCTCGCCGGTTAATTCATCTTGAGTATTACTAGCGATTTGCTTCAATCTCTGCACCAGCGGTGCTACCCGGTTGAATTATTTTAGCAGTATTGGAAGGCCCTAATATCTCGCGATAGCGCCGCTCGAGAAGGCTATCAAGAATTTTTTTTGGTAATAACTTCAACGCTTTCACCTGACTTTTTCTCCAATTTTCTCTCAGTCGAAAAGCCACAAGACGCCTAATCGGCGTTCGAGGGCGATCTTCACGTCGGACCTTAAAGGACCTTCGTTCATCCCGGTCAAAGTCCAGACCAAGCTTAACAACTGTCGAATAGGGTTTGGCGAAGATGGATACGTTATTGCAATCTAATCGAACATGGCCCCCTACGCTGGCGTCCCGCTCACGGGCAGCAACTGTGATGGCCTCAGCTACGTCGAGCAAGTTCCTGAGTTCTTGAAATTCGATAAATGCTTGGTTCCACTGTCCATAAGCTGGAATGCTGATATCGTGTAACAACGATGAGATATGTGAAATGGTAGCATGCATTTTTTCAAGGCTTGTAGAGCTCCGAGCAGGCCCAATACATTCCCATGCAGCTAATTGAAGCTGCTGTTTAAGAGGCGCTGCTTGAGCTGTTCCAGATTGCCCAAACTGTTGTTTGATGGTTCCAAGAACCTCAGCAAAACCATGATCGGAGATGTTGTTTGTATCGCGAGCTAGTCGCGCTGCCTCCTGACCAGCTCTAAGGCCAAAAACTACATTTTCCGTCAATGCAGTTGAGCCTAAACGGTTAGCACCGAAAACCCCACCCATGGCTTGCCCAGCTGCGAATAGTCCCAAAAGCTCAAGATTTTTTGCTCCTGTATCGTGCCCACTGATGCTGGCGCCTGATGCATCCACCCGAATGCCTCCCATCATGTAGTGCGCCGCTGGCCGAACCTCCCAAGGTTGTAAACCCTGAATTGCAGATTGCCCGAGTGCTTGGCGCGCATTGCGGTAGCCGGATGGCAAGGCCGTCTCTAAATAACGTAAATAAAAGCCGCCTGATTTTGGTAGGCGAACATTAGCGGTAAGATCAAGATATGCGCCACCACTGTCAGTGCCGTTACCTGAGGCAACGCTGCGCATGATTGCTGCGGAGCATTCTGCGCGAGTCCGCAAATAGATTGTATCGAGAATTACTTTACCATGTTTATCGCGCAACACGCCCAGAAAACTGGCTGTTGTTGGTTCGCCTGCCAACAATCCCTCGTAAGATGGCGGTGAGGTGAGGCAAAATGGAAGAAATTGAACCTGCTCCATATCGATAAGTTCGGCTCCGGCGCGCGCCGCGACTGCGTAACTATCACCAGTATTGCCTCGCATTGTATCGGTCTTTGGGAAATAAAGAGTTGAAAGCCCCCCAGCGGCAATCACGATAGAAGGTGCGCGGACTGCAATTAATATACCGCGTGCGGCATCGTAAATAACACCCCCAGACACCCGCTTTTGTTCCAAGGTCTGACTTTCGGTTATTAGTTCTAAGAACCAAGCATCCTCCAAATAATCAATGCGCTCGCTCTCAACAACCGCCTGCCATCCGGCATGTCCGAATGCAATACCCGCATTTCTGTGGCCGACTGACCTTCCAATAGTATGGCCCCCTTTGGCCAAAGGTCGTGCAAAGGGACCGTTACGATCCGTGTTGATTTTTGGACGAAGGCCGTGGGACCGGTACCAGTCATATGCGTGACGGCTATCTGCCGCATAGGCATTAGTTAATTCTGGAACCGGTAAATCGGCGCCAGACACGCGTAAATTATCAGAAAGTTCTTGTTTTGTATCGGCATCGCTGGCCGATGCACGAACAGTTGCATTCCCCTCTGATATTTTAGTATCAGAGCATCCGATAGGGTCTTTCGAAACAATTAAGACCCTTGCGCCAGCGTTAGCGGCCGCGTCTGCTGCGGCGCTTCCCGCGCCGCCAGATCCAACAACGACCACATCGTAATCACGCCACTCAATCTCAATCGTCATGTCCTCTGTGCTTTCATCTTGGGCATTCCAGCATCCAACAACGGTAGCATAACGAGAATGAAAAAAAAGGACAGGATGTCTGAAAACCTGCAACATCAATTTATTGGATAACTGCCGAATGGCGTTTTAATATTCAGAGCTATCAGAGGGAGTAAACGTGAATAGACGATTTATCGGTTTTATTTGCTTTCTAGCTTGCTTGATCTCGTTGGCCTGCAGCAATGTGGTTGATCGACTTTCCGAGGCTCGGCGAGATATTCATAGAGTTGCCCCATTTCTGGGTATGGCCGATGATAAATGCTTGCAACACACTTACTTTGCGTGGCCGCGAGTGTCCATTACAGGTAGTGTCAACTGGAGGAAATTTAGAATCCTAGGAAATAATCAAGTAATTTTTAAAGTTAAAAAATTTATACAATTCGTTGTTGTTGAACGCCGTCGACGCGGTCGGGTAGATCGTCGCGGTATCATGCATTATCAAATAGGTAATGGAGAATGTAGCCTGTGATGATGGCTCGATTTAGCCCGAGGTGCAGTATATCCCTTGGAAGGGCTTTTAAGTACGGTTCCTATGAAGTGGCGGATGCGTTGATGACCCTCGGCCCAATGCTAGAACCTCATGATAGCCTTGTATTGCTTAATCCGCCAATAGCTATCGTTGAAGACGCATGGGGCGTCCGAGTGGCGTACATTGATACAGGTGTAAATTATCTTTTCCAAAGCATAGGAACACGCTTGGCCCGCGGTGATGAGGGTCGTGCACTTGGATGGGATCATTTGGATACCAGTTTCCTTGAGAGTGAGCCCGTCAAGGGTGAACACTAGCACGTGTGTTCGTCAGCTATGGAATGGCGGGTGGTGATCTATAGTTTCTCTAGTGCACGTCGCGCCTGATTCTGGATCAAAAGTGGAAATCTTGAAAACGGCTTTATGCGCGTTGCAGACTTGAACTGGCGCCTCGCTGTCAATAGTGCTCGAACCGATGATCCCAATTATGATCAGATAAATTACCGGTAAAACAAATTAAACATGAAATTTGTAAACTTGAAAAATTGGAAATTCAAACATTCAACATCGTAACATTCTAAAACTTGATCGTAACAAAAGTCACTGAAAGTATAGTTTGCTGTTGATTCTTTATTGGGACGAGGCATTCTTTAAAAATTGTGTGCGACGTAGTTTAGTTTGTCCCGATCAAACCAATATTAAAAGAGGGGGGTTTCCTATGACCGAGACAGCTATCGCAGACTTGTCACGACGCAGTGTTCTGCGCGCTGGAGTAAATCTTGGAAATATTCTTCTAGTGACGGGGCAGAGCACAAACGGCGACCCCAAGGGAATATCACCGGATATGGCGGCAACAATTGCAAATCAACTTGGTGTAAAGGTTGAGTATATTACCTATGCAACTCCGGGCGCAGTTGCGGATGCAGCTGACCGGGACGAGTGGGATATAGCGTTGATTGCCAACGAACCGAAGCGAGCTGAAAAAATCGCTTTTTGCTCAGCATATGTGGAAATTGAGGCCACTTACCTTGTCCGGGCGGGGGCACCATTTAAAGTTGTAAGCGATGTTGACACGCCAGGTGTTAGCATCGCTGTTTCCGCTCGCGCCGCGTACGACTTGTATCTCAGTCGAAAGCTTAAGCACGCAACCCTGCATCGAGCTGAGGGCCTTTCCGGTGCATTTGATCTTTTCCTCAATAAAAAACTCGATGCTTTGGCGGGGCTTGCCCCTGCTTTGATAGATAATGCTAAAACCGAACAGGGCTTGGTGGTTTTGGGTGGTTGCTATACGTCTGTTCAACAAGCGATTGGTACGCAGTTTGGAAAGGTTGCTTTGAATAATTTTGTCGAGAGGGTTATTGGCGAGGCACTAGTAACTGGTTTTGTAACTGAACTGATCGAAAAGCATGGTGTGACAGGCAAGCTGCAGGCAGTTGGCCTCTAGTCATACAATGAACATTCGAGTCCCTAATTTTAATTTTCAGCCTTTGTTTTGTGCTAGAGACGAGTGAGGCTTTTTATGATATTCTATCTAAAGTGGTAACCTGTTGGACGTTAAATTTACGTAGATCATTTTCCCGGGAGACGCGCTAAACTAAATTGTGGTTGATTAAAAAACATGACCTCAAGGCACCGACTCAACCGACCTCGTTTGCAGTTCTGGCCGTTTGATTAAACATAATTTTTCGTTCTTCGAGCGAGGGTGGCCGGTGACGGCGCCATTCTTTGTGCAGGTTGACAGCACGCTGCACTGCGGGACGGCTTTTCACTTTTGCCCGCCAGCGGGTTACGTTAGGGAACTCGTCTAACGGCTGCCCCAAGGCTTTGGCAATTAAAACCCACGGCCAGCAAATCATGTCAGCGATAGTGTATTCCCCACTGGCCAGATACTCACGATTTTCCAATCGTCGCTCTAAAACGCCTATACAGCGGTTGTATTCGTTTTTATAGCGCATCTCGCTATATACTTCATTTTTTTGTGTATAGTTGAAGAAGTGACTATGTTGTCCGCCCATAGGTCCGAGATTACCAACTTGCCAAAATACCCACTCCAGAACTTCTTTCCGTCCAAGAGGGTTGGTTGGCATGAATTTTTTGAATTTTTCAGCTAAATAAATCATGATTGCTCCAGATTCGAAGACTGTTACCGGGTTATCCTCAGCATCATTATCAACAATAGCCGGCATACGGTGATTTGGATTGATAACCAAAAATTCTGGGTCGAATTGATCGCCTTTCAAAATGTTTAATGCGATTACGTCGTATGGAATCCCCAATTCTTCAAGCATTATGGCAACTTTCCAGCCATTTGGTGTCGGCCAGTAGTAAAAATCGATCATTAGTCCTGTTGCTCCCAAAAAGCTAGGGTGGCAGCGCCACATGCTGTATATTATGTCGATTGATAAAAACGCGTCGATTCCACTCAGTTTGTCTGGCACCCGTTCAGCACTCAAAATTGTCGATAATCGGTTCCCCCAACTTGCTCGACTGAGGTTAGTATTGCGCGTGGTCCTGAAACCATGGATGTCAGGTTGTCAAGACTGCCTCAGTGCTGTGGGTCGGGCACAGGTAAAACCCACAAAAATTAAACTTCTCAGCTACTCTATATTCTATCTCATTTAGAGTTAGATTTTCCAGTTTTGAAATATATTGATCCGGTTTTTTATTTATTAAGAAAGTGACTCATTCGACCCTTGTTGCATCATTGTCTTACGTCACACGACTATTTAAGCTACGGCCCGTTGGTGCTGTAGTTTTTCGCTTTAACCTGTGAGAGGGAATTGTCCCAGTTCCCCGGATGTAATAATGTATTAGCGGTGTTGGTTGCTTTATTAAGGTTTTGGATTTTCGGCAGGAGAAAGTAATGAATTATACCTTGGATGAATTCGCGACCGATTGCAGAATGGCATTGCAAGCTAATCACGGCCCAGAAGGTTATGAAGCTGTGCGCCAACACGTCATGCGCGCTCTGACTGACGAGTTATTTGTCGCTACATATTTGGGAGAAGACAATACAATTCAACGTCAGATTCTTTATGAGGACTCTGAACTAGGATTTTGCATATGCGCCCACGTTTATGATGAGGCGAAGGAGGGTTCCCCTCACGATCATGGTCCGACTTGGGCTATATATGGCCAAGCTATTGGGGAAACTAAAATGACTGACTGGGAGATTGTCTCGCCGCCGGAGGGTGATGTGCCGGGGAAAGTCAGACTGGTGCGCAGTTACACGCTGATAGCAGGTGATGCCCATGTCTACAAACCGGGTGATATTCATGCGCCTTTAAGAGATGGCCCAACCCGATTGATCCGGATAGAGGGCCAAAATACAGATAAAGTTAAACGTACGCTCTTAGAGGCAGTTTAATTAAGTCGTTCATGCTATTTTTAAATTCAGCTGTCTAAATCTCTACGGTCATATGATCGCGGGCAGTCTCTTCAGATATCTTGTCGACCATAGGCAACATTTCGCTGCTCATATGCGTAAGAATGATGCGCTTTGCGCCAAAGTCATCCCAATGGCATTTAATGTCTGGGTAATTGAGATGAAATTTTATAGGTTTAGCAAAAGAGTAGCATTCTAGTATTAAGAGATCGGCATTCTTGCCAAGTGCAGACATGTGTTTGTTATATGCACTGTCCCCCGTGTAGGAAATAATTTTCTCGTCTACTTCACATCTTACGGAGGTCGGGTTCGTCCCTCCTGTATGCACGGCCGGAAACGGCGTAACTGTTACCAAGCCCACTTGGTTGGGTCTCATAATTTCCATTTCAATATATTGCAGATCGAATTTTGGAGACATTGTGTTCATTCCCGGAAACAAAGCCTCACACATATTTTTTAAGCGTTTTTCCAACTCGCGTGGCCCAGCCACAATCAGAGGTTTAGTGCGTTTCGCCCCCAGCATGGCGTCCATCAGCATGAATGGAATGCCCGCGCAATGATCCCCATGAATGTGCGTCAGAACGATTGCATCAATCTCGTTATGAGCGATGCCAAGTTTATTCAGGGAAATGAGCGAGGATGCTCCGAAGTCAATAACGAAATTGAAACCGGGGGAACGGACGAAAAAACACGTTTGGAAACGTCCACCCGACCCAAATGCGTCCCCTGAGCCAACAAATGTTACGCTGACTGTGATTTGCTGTCTCCTGTTTCTCTTAAAATTAGAACGTGGTCATTTTATTCCACCTGTTGAGAGATATACCTCAGCCATTTGTCCTGCCCTAATTTATATTAACGTCGCAAATAACTGCTCGCGAGACGCGCGTGGTTACATATAGCTTTTCCTAATTAATAAAGTCATTGTACGTCCAAATCACCAGTCGTCATCAACAAACACGTTAGCTATAGTTTGGATTTCTGGGATTAAAAAACATTAATACAAACATACCCGTTTTTTTACCTAGCCCAAAATAGGTATGCTTCAATTTAACTGCCGTGAGGGGGGAGCAAGTCTAGGGAGGCTGAATTCATACAATACCTGAGTCCAGTTGGGTCTGGGCCATCAGGAAATACGTGACCTAAGTGGGAACCACATTTCGCACATATAACTTCGGTCCGACGCATAAAAAAACTATCATCTACCTCCTCAATAACAGCATTTTTGTCGATTGAAGAGTAGAAGCTCGGCCATCCAGTGCCCGAATCGAACTTGGTCTCTGAATCGAATAAAGGATTGCCACAGCAGACACAAACGTAGGTGCCACGGGCAGTGCATTTATCGTATTTACCAGTGTAGGCACGTTCTGTTCCTTTCTGACGGCAAACCCTAAATTGTTCTGCTGTAAGTTGTTCACGCCATTCGGTCTCGGTCTTGATGATCATGTCCATCTCTACTCCTCCTATCGACACCTATAACGATTTAAATAAGTTCCTAAGATAAAAATTTTATTGCATAGAGTCATGGCTTGGTCACCGCCTATTTTCGAAGTATGCCAGTGAAGTTTATTGCAATGTGCTGAATTAACGATTTCTAAAACCGACCGTTGTAAGCTTGGCTTCCAATAGGACAGGCAATTACTGTAAATTTGTCTGCCGATATAGCTTTTAACAAGGCAGAGGTTAGCATTTTACGCGTTTCTGCGAGAATACCGTACCCCCCCATTGCTTGCGCGACGGCAACAAAATCTGTGCCACCGAAATCAACGCCTAAGTTTTGTAACTGGTCTCTTCGTTGCTTAATCTCAATCAGCGCTAATTGTTGATCGACAAAGACTATAATAGGAATGGCAAGTTCAAGGTCGCGGGCCGTTGCTAGCTCGCCTAAGATCATCTCTAAGCCGCCATCACCTGTCAATGCTACGACGGGTATTTCTGGTTTAACTAATTTGTATCCCATAGCCAAAGGCAGGGCGACCCCCATCGTGCACAGTCCTGTTGACTGGAGAATCTGCCGTGGCTCATAGGATTTCCATTGTTGACTAATTAATATTCTGTGTGCCCCAGTATCGACGCATACTACGCCGTTACGTGGGAGTGTATCACGCACACTATCGATGACCGCGGCGGGGCCCCAAGCTTCATCGGTCGGAAAGGCCTGAGCCAAAGTTTTTTTTATTTTTTCTGGCAGACCATCGGGCCAAATATTGGCTGATGCTGAGATACCTTGAGTTAGTCTTTTCAATCCGGCCCCCACGTGTCCAACGAAACTATACGTGGATTGGTGTACATAATGAGTATTGATCTCTGCACTAAAGTCGATGACTGTCTTCCCGACGCTGTCGGATGGCCAAGGGTTGATCCAGTCATTGCGCATTTCAATGGGATCGTAGCCTACAAGAAGAATGACATCCGATGCATCAATTAGGGGTTTAATAATATCAAAAGATTTTGGTGACAAACCATGTCCGCCAAGCGCTAGATGATCGTCTTCTGGTAAAATACCTTTAGCTTTATAGGTTGTGAGAACTGGGATCTTAAACCGATGGGCTGTATCGCAAACAACAGCCGCTGCATTATGATGCAGAGTATCGACTCCAGCGATTATAAGAGGACGTTTTGCTGAGCTGAGGGCTTGACGTGCGGCATTAAGTTTGGTGCTTGGTGCGGGCGCAGCCTGAGCAGGCATTGCTGAATTGGGAGAGGTAAAAGGTTCACTTTTACTGTTAGCAACTGAAATGGGAATATCCAGATGCACTGGTCCGGGTCGACCTGTTGTGGCAATGGTTATTGCTTTGTCGATCGCAATGCCAACTGCGCCTTCAGCAACCCTGAAGCTAGCCTTAGTGATTGGCTCAAGTACCTTAGTATGGTCAAAAACTTGATGAGTAAACTGCTGCGTATCAACTGCATCTACGCAACCGGAGAGAAAAATTAATGGCACTTGGTCTTGCCAAGCGTTAGCAACCGTGTTGACAGCATTTACTACTCCGGGTCCGACAGTGGCAAGCAAGACACCGGGTGCGCCATTGGCATGATGCACCCCTTCAGCCATAAACCCACCGGAATTTTCATGTTTGACTAAATAAAAAAGTAATCCAGCATTTTTAAGGGAATTCATTACGGTTAATACTTCACCGCCCGGAATACCGAAAGCGTGCCTGCACCCGGCACGGAAAAGTCGATCGGCGATAATATCGGCGGCGGTTTTTGCAATACTCATGCCATTATTCCCTAATTTTTGCCGGTTGCTGCAATATTAGAGTATCCGTCCCGAGTTTGTGGCACTTTCATATCAAGTATTTTCGATGCAACCAGATTGCGCAGTACTTGGGCGGTACCTCCGCCGATCGTGAACATACGTGCGTCGCGGTACATGCGTTCCATCGGTACGTTACGAGAGTAACCCGCGGCCCCAAAGACTTGGAGCGCGTCACTAGTAGCTTTGATTGCCATATCCGCGGCGAATACCTTGGCCTGCGCGGCAAATAACACATCGGGAAACCCGCTATCTGAGTACTCTGCACTTACGGCTGCTTTGTGAACCATATTACGCGCGGCTTCAATTTGAATCGACATGTCAGCCAGCATCCATTGTAGTCCCTGAAATTCGGCGATGGGACGATTGAATTGATGACGGGTCCGCGAATATTCTAATGCTTCATCGTACGCTCCAACTGCGATGCCGAGTGCTACTGTGGCAGCACCGACACGCTGCGTATTATATGCATCCATTAAGCCCGCAAACCCTCGTTTCATACCCTCTGGGGGTATGATCATCATGCTCTCGCTTATTTCCATATTCTCGAAAAGCATTTCACATTCTGGAATGCCCCTTAAGCCCATCGCGGGCTCTCGCCTTCCGACCACGAGACCGGGGGTCTTATCGCGGACTGCAATAAAACCGCCAATGCCTTGCTCTTCACCCGCCTCATCGTAAACGCGAGCAAAAATTAGATGCAGGCGAGACACGCCACCTCCAGTAATCCAGTGTTTGGTGCCGTTAATAAAATAAGTGCCACCCTTTTTATCGGCGCGAGTTGCCATATCCGTAGCGGCACTGCCGGCATTAGGCTCGGTAATACAAATAGCGGGTTTATCTCCTTCGAGAACTAGTTTTGCTGCTAATTCTTTTTGTTTCATTGAGCCATATTTCATAATAGCGCCGATCGCACCCATGTTGCCCTCAACCACGATTCGACCCGTTACACCGCACACCTTTGCCATTTCTTCAACGACCAGGGTCACGTCGTGATAGCTGGCCCCTTTGCCACCGAGTTGCTCTGGTATTGTCATACCCATGAAGCCCGCGTCTGCTAATGCTTTAACATTATCCCAGGGATATTCCTCGCTGCGATCCACGTCGGCGGCTCGAGGTCGTATGATATCACGTGCTAGTTTGCGCGCGGCGTCCCGGATTGCGTGTTGGTTTTCGGTCAATTGAAACATCGTTTGTCCTCCGTCATATTAATTTTTCTTCCCGAAGCTTTTGCCGCTCATTTTCATCGGTATCTAAAAGTTCTTCCAAGACTTCATCTGTATGTGCGCCCATCGTTGGTGGTGGGTGGCGATATGTGACAGGGGTGGCGGATAATTTGAGCGGATTGCCCAAAAGATCAACTTTGCCCGATCCTGAACTTTGATGCGACATTGAGATTTTCATGCCGCGGTGCAAAATTTGTGGGTCTTTAAATGTTTGTGCCAAATCGTTCACAGCGCCTGACGGAACGCCCAGCTTGGAGAGCCCTTTAATCCACGCGGCCGTTGTCTTACTGATACTAAGTTCATTAATTTTGTCGATTAGTATGTTGCGATTGAGCAAGCGCTGCGCATTTGTTACGAACCGTGGGTCTCTCCCCAGCTTTGGTTCGCCAGCAAATTTACAAAATCGCTGGAATTGTCTATCGTTTCCGACCGCTAAAATAAAGTAACTATCCAAGGTAGGGAAGACTTGGTAGGGGACGATATTTGGATGTGCGTTACCGCGGCGCAAGGGCAACGTACCCGAAAGAAAGTAGTTGGTAGCCTCGTTTACTAACCAAGCAACTTGTGTGTCAAGGAGCGCGACATCGATTATCTGCCCTTGGCCAGTTTTTTCCCGATGATGAAGCGCTGCTAATATCGCAGTAGTCGCATACATGCCGCACATTACATCAGCAATACCGACTCCAACTTTTACAGGTTCGCCATCAGGCTCACCAGTTAGGCTCATTATTCCACCTAGACCTTGGGCTAGAAAATCATACCCCGCTCGCGGAGCGTAGGGGCCGGTTTGTCCGAAACCTGTAATTGCACAATAGATTAGCCCGGGAAACTCGGTCTTCAGATCACTGTAACCCAATCCGTATTTTTCTAATCCACCGACTTTAAAATTATGAGCCAGAATGTCGCAATGGCGGAGTAAACGCTTAAGCAAGCGAACACCGCCCGGCTTGGCAATATCGAGTGTGATTGACCGCTTATTCCGATTAGATGACAGATAATATGCGCTTTCACTTGTTTCATTACCATTCGAGTCCACGAGGTAAGGTGGCCCCCATTTTCTAGTGTCATCCCCGAGCCCTGGACGCTCAACCTTGATGACGTCAGCACCTAAATCACCCAATAATTGTGTACATGTTGGCCCGGCTAAAATGCGAGTTAAATCAAGAATTCGCAAACCTTTTAGCGGTCCTGACGCAAATTCCTCGCTCATGTCACACTCCTCTATATCTTTTCTTATTTTAACGCCTGAGTTTCAATAAAAAAGCTAATAATAATCTCATTAAGGGGTGGAAAAAACATCCGATAGTGCCGTCTTTGTCATTAATTTCAATCGACAAGTAAAGGATACATTGATGGAGTGAAATTTGATGACAAGAGCAGCATCCAAGTGATTGATAAAGTGTGTATTACCGAAAACTGAGAACCCCAAAGCATTGCATAGACCTTTCCTCTTCTGTAGTTGGTGGTGTAACTATTATAGTATCACCACTGGAGGATGACTTGGCTTTTAATGTAAAAGCGTTAGCGCCCGGATTTGGGGCGGAAGTCTCCGGCCTAGAATTGCGAGAGGGCATGGATGACGGATTAGCTCAGACTTTAATTAGTATCTGGCGTGATGCCGGTGGGCTGATGGTAATTCATGATCAACAATTGAGTTCAGAGCAGCACATTTCTTTATCTCGTTATTTTGGCCCGCTATTTGGTGATCTCGGAGAACAGCCTTTGCAGGATACAGTTAGCCAGTATATTCACCCGGATTACCCCGAAATTTATCGAGTATCGAACCAAGTGGACAATAATGGACAGCCGCGTGGCCGCAAGGGTGCCGGAACTTATTGGCATTCAGACGTAAGTTTTCGCGAATATCCTGCGCAAGCGTCAATTTTGCTTGGGAAGCAGGTCCCCGAAACGGGCGGTGATACAATTTTTGCAGATCAAGCTAGGGCATATGAGGCCTTAAGTGATGCGATGAAAAAATTGATTGCTCCGCTCTATGCGTGGCATGACTTTGAAATCGCTGCACGCACTCAGTATGCTAAGCCGGTGGTCGTCGAGGATGACATGTCAGGCACTAACCGTGCGAGACACCCGGTTGTGAGAACAAAACTGGAGACTGGACGTAAAAGTATATATGTTAATCCGGGCTTTACATCTCATATAGAAGGTATGCATGCCGAGGAGAGCAACGCACTACTTGACTATATGCAGAAACATTGTACGCAACCCCAGTTTCTTTACCGTCACCGCTGGAGGAAGGACGATTTAGTGGTTTGGGACAATCGTTCGCTTATGCATTATGCTGTTATGGACTATCCAGATGATGCACCACGCTACATGGAGCGTTGCACGGTAATTGGTGAACGTCCACAATAGGTTACACTCATGGATATATGTGCCCCCCTTCTTCAAATTATTTCTGCTGAAAAATATTTTGGCAAGAATCATGCCTTGCGAGAAGTCAATTTATCCATTTCTAAGGGAGACGCACTCGTCCTTATTGGTGGCTCCGGGTCGGGCAAGACGTTGTTGTTGAAATGTATTATGGGGCTTGTGCCCCTAGATGGCGGCTTAATAAATTTTGAGGGGTGCGATATATCTGCGCTAAGGACCGGGGGTCGTTCGAAGTTTCTTGATAATTTTGGCATGACTTTCCAAAAGTCAGGACTGTTTGACTCTATTCCGGTATGGCAGAACGTGGCTTTCAAGTTTTTGCAAGACGGCGCTTTAAGCCGAAATCATGCGAAAGCTCTTGCTGTTGAGAAACTCGGTGCAGTAGGTTTAGAGGCTACAACTGCGGACCTTTTTCCAGCTGAATTGTCTGGCGGTATGCAAAAGCGTGTAGGCCTTGCACGCGCCATTGCCAACAACCCCAACATCCTTTTTCTTGACGAACCGACTGCTGGTCTTGACCCAATTATGACTAATGTCATCAACGAATTGATCCTAGAAATTGCAGATAGCTTGGGCGCGACCATCATTTCTATCACATCAGATATGTCGAGCCTCCCCGTAATTTCCCGCCGCGTTGCAATGATGCACGAAGGCCAAATGATATGGGAGGGTTTGACGTCCGACGTTGAGGAATGCGGCAACCCTTATGTGGACCAGTTTGTCCACAGTCGCGCCGAAGGCCCAATTGAAATGGCGGTTCGAGCGTTTTAGCTGAGATGCGTCAAGATTGCTTGGCGGAGAGTGTTAGCCCGCTCATGCTCGGCAATGGCTGCAGCATCCATATTATTTTCAGGTGCGGCCTCCAAATGAAAATGGCCATAGTCGTCGTGGCCGCGCAGGAGAATCGCGCTCTCGTCTCCTGCAAGGGACTTTACGTTCGGGGATATGTAACGGATAGCAATGCCTATGCGCCGGTCATTTGTCATATTGGGAGCAGAGGCATGAGCCGTTCCCCCATGGTGCAATGATATTTCGCCCGGCTGCAACTCGATAAAAAAGGCTTTGTCCTCGTTAATACTGCTAGAAATTTCTTGGCCACGTGTTAGAAGATTTGCTGTACCGCTTGTTTCGTGGTGTTCTAGCCTAGGTTTTTTATGTGATCCGGGGAGCATGCGCATGCAACCCGAATCTTTAGTTACAGGTGAAAGCGCTAACCAAGCTGTCAGAACGTCGTCTGGCTCCAAACCCCAATAGGTGATATCTTGATGCCACGAGACGAAAGTTCCATCCCAGGGTTCTTTGATAAAAAAGCTGGTCCCCCAGCATAAAATATTTTCGCCCAGAATATCCTCGACATCATCAAGAATATTCTTGTGGTTGACGAGGTCGAACATCCATTTGAGAAGTAAGTGGGTCTTGCGACTTTGGGTCTTGGGGTCGACCTGGCCACGTGCTGCTTCGTAAGCCTCTAGTTTTAATCGATAGCCAAGTGCCTCTTCATACGAGAGAATAGATAAGGGTGATGCGAACCCGTTAGCATTAAATGTCGTTGATAGTGTCTCTCTCGTTATACCCATCTAGGTAACCTCTGCGTTGAGCTTTTATCTGAAATTTCTTCGCCCAGAACAAATACCAATCGCCACAACTTCATTACCCCCGCTGGTGAACCGTTGAATTATTGTCCAACTTCCCATTCTATAACTTTAAAATATCTGAAGAGTACTAGCTATGTAAAACATTTCAATACGGAATTCGGTACATTGTGCCATGGAGATGGTTAGGCAGGGAGTTAACGCTTCTGACCATAGTAAAAAAAGCGCATGCCGCAGTGTTTATCCAAGATATTGCAACATGTAGAATTGTTCCAGAAGAAAATAATTTCTGTCCGGTGACACTCTGCGTGGAAACATAGCCACTGCCCCCAACAATGGAATGCGGGATGGGCCCATAGTTTAAACGATCTGGTTTAACAAATCCGTTTTTCCGCTCCACAAGCGATTAAGGTTCTCGAAAAGTATATCTATAACGTTATCTTCGTATTTCTGGGTCTCGCCGGCTGTATGAGACGTGAGTATGACATTTGGTATGTCCCAAAGCCTTGAACCAGTGTCCAGAGGTTCTTCAATGGTAGTGTCGATCCCAGCACCTGCGATTTCCCTCGCCTCTAAAGAATGAATAAGTGCCTCTTGATTGACGCAGCCCCCGCGGGACACGTTGATTAAGTAAGCTGATTGGGGCATGGCAGTTAGAGCGTTTGCATCGATGATATTTGCGGTCTTATCGGTGAGTGGACACGTGAGAGCAACAAAATCTGAACGCCGCAGAACATCATAGAGCTTATTCGGTGTCACAGCTTCGTCGACCAAGCCCTCAATTTCTGAAATATTTCGTCGTATCCCAATAACGTGCATATCAAACGCATGAGCACGTCTTGCTAAACGTTTCCCGATCGTCCCCACACCCAAAATAGTTAGGGTTTTCCCTGCTAATTCATCTTCGCGTTTCTGAATATCGCTAATCATACCGCGCCAATGTTTGGCGCGTTGGTTGTCCCGTGCTGTATGAATTTTTCGGCTCAAGCCGAGTATGAGAGCCATGGCATGGTCGCTAACCGCGTTCGCGTTGACGCCCCTTGAATTAGAGAGGCGGACACCTGCCTTTGAAATAGCGTTCAAGTCGTAGTTTTCAAAACCAGCAGCGCAGACTTGAATAAGTTTCAAGTTGTGCGCGGTTGAGATAAAGTCGTTTTTCCAATACCCCGACCCGACAAAAACGTGTCCACTTCCAATTTGCGCGGCAGTTTCATCTGGTGTGAAGGTTTGAAAATTTCTAATCAAGGGATCGCGTGCGTTGAGGCATTCAGCCAATTGGTATGCACCATGAGCAAAGTGTATAATAATATCAGATTTAGATGGGAAAGCACTCACACGCACACCTTTATTTCAATAAACGAGTTTATAGTCTCCTTTTAGGGTGGGCAAGAGAGACGCTATTTACTCTCATACGTGCCCGCTTCTACGATACGGGAGACTAATGGAGAACCTGATATGACTGAGGATTTAAAATCATCCGCACAGGAGTTCCTGGTGCGATATGGGGGTGACCAATTCCCAGAACTATTCACCTCCGCCAAAGGATCGATTGTGGTGGACGTTAAAGGTAGGGAAATCCTCGATTTCACGTCAGGACAGATGTGCGCCACAATTGGTCATAACCATCCCGCCATATTGACTGCTTTGGAAGAGGCTGGTGAAAAGGCTGTTCATATGTTTAGCGGTATGATCCCAGAGGTTGTTGTGAAACTCGCAGAAAAGCTCTCTAGTTGGCTGCCTAGTCCTTTAAAGAAATCGCTTTTTGTTTCGACTGGTGGAGAGAGTAATGAAGCGGCGCTTCGAATGGCTAAAATGTTTACCGGTGGATACGAGGTAATTGCTTTAGGTGGTTCATGGCATGGAACTGGCGCTGGTGCGAGTGCAGTGTCCTATGCCAGCGACCGCAGAGGTTATGGCCCAAGCATGCCAGGAACGTATGTGATTCCCGAGCCTAATGCCTACCGATGCCCGATTGAGCACTGCCGTGATGTTTGTGACCAAACCTGTTTAAAAGTTGGCATGAACATGTTTGATATGGCTTCTAGGGGGGAAGGTGCCGCTATAATCGCTGAGCCAATTCTAAGCGCTGGTGGCGTTATTGTGCCGCCGCAGGACTACTTTAAAACACTAAAAGCTGAAGCCCATAGACGGGAGATGGTGCTTGTGTATGACGAGGCACAGACAGCATTCGGTCGAATTGGTGTTCCGTTTGGCGCCGAATATTTTGACTCTGTGCCAGACATCATGACAGTTTCTAAAACGCTTGGTGGGGGAGTACCTTTAGCCGCTGTTATCACGACCGATACTATTGAGGCGAATGTCCATGAGAAGGGATTCACTTTCTATACTAGCCATGTGGCTGATCCTTTACCAGCGGCGGTGGGCTTAGCCGTACTGGCAACTATTGAGATAGAAAACTTGGTTTTAAAAGCGTCAGAAAAAGGTGCGTATTTGCGCGCTCGGTTAGAGGATTTACAACAAAAATATGAGGCTATCGGGGATGTTCGGGGTGCCGGGTTGCTGCTTGGCGTGGAATTAGTTAAAGACCGTGAAAGTCGAGAACCCGATCATGAACTGGGTGCGGTGACGACGAGACGTTGTTTTGAATTGGGTTTGTCTATGAACATACGTCGTCGCCCAGAACGCGGAGCAGTTTGGCGCATTGCGCCACCTTTAACAGTGAAGGAATCCGAGATAGATCAAGGAGTCGATGTTCTTGATCGTGCTCTTGGAGAGAGTCAGATAAAATTGAAAAAAAACATGGTACGTGGAATGAGCATATTATAATGGGTGAATTGTTTGGAAAGCTGGCATTAATAACAGGGGCCGGCACAGGTATTGGGCGTGCCGTTGCGCGGGGATTGGCAAAAAATGGGTGTCGTGTGATTGTCTGTGGGAGGCGTCTTAATCGTCTCCAGTCTGTTGCAGCAAGTTTGCCAGACAAATCGATTTTACCCTTTGTTTTGGACGTGAAGGATAGCGCCGCTGTTGACGCCTTGCCCCAGAGCTTGCCAAAAGAATGGAAGCAAATTGATATTCTGATTAATAATGCTGGCCATGAGGTTGGTGGCCGCAGGCGATTTGGAGAAGGCACAGCAGATGAATGGGCGGCTATTCTCGAAACCAATGTATTGGGCTTATTTAGAGTTACACGTGCAATTTTGCCAGATATTGTGGCGCGCGGTGATGGCCACGTGATTAATATAGGCTCCGTTTCAGGACTTCGGCCGGGCGCGACGCGAACTGCCTATTCAGCATCCAAACACGCAGTCCATGGTTTCTCCGAGAGCCTACGAATGGATTATGCGGGCACGGGCCTCCGTGTGACAGAAATTTTACCGGGGATAGTCAAGACTGACTTTTCTCTAGCCCGGTGGGGTAACGTGGCAAGGGCGAAAAAATTTTATGATTCTCATCCTGAGGCATTGGAGCCTGACGACATTGCGGAGAGTATTCTTTACGCGTTGCGTCAGCCAAAAAGGGTTAACGTTTCACAGGTTGTCCTTACTCAATCCTCCATGCCTTGAAAAAAGATAAGATTGCAAAAAATAAGTGTCTCAATCCTGTCTCATTCATAATTGCGGTTTTATGGACCGTGGCTAATACTTTGGATGTCGATATTACGTTCATGATATCAACAAGCACAGCGCATTAACGCTAAGATTTTAATCTTAGGCCGTTTGCACGGAGCGATGGATCAGATTTGCGAGGAATGCCTCTTTGCTCGGGCTCCATGTGTGGTTCCAAGCGAATTGAATTAGCGCTGGCATGCACGCACGCAATCTCCGATACCGCATTGGCAAAAAAAGTATTTAGCTAATACAATCTGCTATTTTTTATTGTTCATGGCTGAGTTCGTGGGAAGCCCGTAAGGCTGTGTAGACAGTGTGTTAATAATAAAACTGATGCATTAGGTTGGAGGACTAATTGATGACGACACGTTTATACTCAGCAGCCGCTTTGATGAAGGTTATGGTTCAGCAAAGATCGGGACTTGTAATCACCCGGAATCGATCATATTTCACTGAGTGGAAGTTAACTCAGTCAACAAGTATGGACAATGACAGATAGTGTAAAAATCGTATCGCCCTGCATTGGAGTCTGCGAATTAGACGAAGCACAAAATTTTTGTTTAGGTTGTTTCCGATCAGCAAAAGAGATAGGTGCATGGCGCTACGCTGATGATATTGGAAAAATAAAAATTTTACGGGACAGTTTTGAGCGCTGGCAGGCTGCACCCAAACCAAGCACGGGCGATAATTTGGGTATGATTAATTACGCGGATATGGCTGAGAGATTCACGTTAATGGGCCTACTGAAATAGGGGTCAAGGGAGAAGTAAAAAACGTTTCTACTTCCCTTTGAAGTTTGGCTTGCGCCTCTCCACTCGTGCACGAACTCCCTCGAGTGCATCGTCGCTTGACCAGAGACTACGTACCCCCGCATCTATCTCTGAGTGCTCAGGAAGGTCGTAGATAGCCATTTGTTTTACGATTAGTGCTTTCATCACTCTAACTGAGAGCGGAGCATTTGCGGTGACCCGACTTGTGAGCTTGCGGACTTCGGCATTAAGCGCCTTCCTCGGTACAGCGCGAGCGATGACGCCCAAGTTGTAGAGTTTCAGAGCTTCTATAGGGTCGCCTAACAACAGAAATTCACGACCTATAACAGGACCCGCAGTTTCCATAATTTTTTTGGTAAGAAACCATGTTGTTGCAACTCCAATCTGCGCCAACGGCATGGCAAACTTCGCTTTTTCTTCTGCAACTGTAAAATCACAATGAAGAGCTAACTCGCAGCCCCCTGCGATAGCCCAGCCTTGAACCCGAGCGATAGTCGGCAATGGGTAATGCTGCAAGGTATCGAACATGGCCTGGATTAATTCAGCCACTTCTGACTCAATACCGCCGGTTACTAATTCCAATCCCGTACAAAATGATCGCCCCTCGCCCTGAATCACTGTTACACGTTCGTCTGGATGGGGTGTGTCGAGGAATAATTGGTGAAGTTCGTGTATCATCTCACCTGTTAGAGCGTTGTGTTTTTTTGGGCGGTTCAACGTGATTAGGCGAATGGGGCCGTCACGCGCGACACGGATAAGGGACATTACGGAATCCTTTGCTGATTTTCAGGGGATTAGTTCACCATTTGCGCTGCCGAGTGATGGTGGCGTGCTGCGCATGTGCGGACGCTTACCATTGACTGATACGGGGAGGCCAACCAATGTCAATGGTGTTCCGTTGACAGGTTGTAAGATATCAAGGTCTAACGTTTGTGGCGTATTGAGAACCTCTGGGATGGTTTGAACTGGGGCAGATGGAACTCCTACCTCTCTGAATTTTGCAATCCAAGTGTCGCGTGATGCTTGGCCTACAATTGTTTGAATAGCGCTTACCAGCTCATTTTTGTTTTCAACCCGACTTGGATTAATTTTGAAGCGTGGGTCTAGGTTCCACTCCGGCTTGCCGATGGCTGTTGCAAGCTTTGCGAATAAGCGGTCATTTCCGGCTAGGATCATAAATGCACCGTCAGATGCTTCGAATGCTTGGTAGGGAACGACGGCAGGGTGACCAGTGGCTTGTCGAGGAGGAACGGTTCCAGTCGCGTGATATTCCGCCATATGGTAGTTACCCCAAGCAAGGGCTGTTTCGTACAGCGATGTGTTGATCGTACAACCGACACCCGTCTGATTTCGATGATGTAAAGCTGCCAGTGCCCCTATGGCTGCCCACATACCGGTACTCAAATCAATAATTGAAACCCCAATTCGGGAAATGGGCCCATCGGGATGACCATTTATACTAATGAGCCCGCCATAGGCTTGCATCAAAGGTTCGTACCCGGGCTGATCCTTTAACGGGCCAAGATGCCCGAACGCGCCAATGTCACAGTATATTAATTTTGGAAATTGTTTACGCAAATCTCTCGGTCCTATGCCGAGCTTGTCGGGAGTTCCGGGACGTAAATTATGGATAAAAATATCTGCATCATCTAACAGGGTAATTAAACGGGCGTAATCACCCGTTTGTTTGATATCCAGTGTTATTGATTTTTTGTTCCTATTGAGCGTCTGATACATGGTCGTCGAATCGGATGTAACCTTGGCACCCCAAGTGCGAGAATCGTCCCCCGTTGGGCGCTCGACTTTTAATACGGTGGCGCCTAAATCAGCTAAAATTTGCGCACCATAAGGTCCGGCTAAATTCTGGCCTAATTCAACCACCTTTACCCCACCTAACAACATGATAGGCCTCTCCTTTCTCACTCATTGAAACTACAATAACTTGGTGTGAAGCATTTCCTTGACGCCGAGTTGATATATGAGAGGGATGTTAGAAATTAGAAAATTAATCAAGCAATCTTGCCAGTTCTTGGTAGCAGAGGATTTTTGGCCGCACAACAAATCGCTCTATTAAATGGAGTTTTTACGGGATTCTGGAGCGGGTAGCGGGAATCGAACCCGCGCATTCAGCTTGGGAAGCTGAAAGGCTACCATTACATCATACCCGCTTCACTCGAATGGTCGATGCCCCCATTGGCGAGTACTGAGGTATAGGACAGCATCGAATTCTGTGCAAGTATCCGCAACTAAGTCTGGCTTATATTGCTACTTTTCACATAACAATTTATGAATCTTGCCACTCAGGCTATTATGGAATTGTTTTGGGACACAGTTTATTTAACTAGCAAGGGAACAGGTGGGTCGTTTTAAAAGTTTGCATCTTCGATATTTAATTGTTTATTGCCTTTACCCTCTCGAACAATGTTTTAGACTTTGATGAGAAAAATGTTAAAGACTACTTTCATGTATTCAAAACTACGCCCGTCAATCGACAAATTTGAGGATCCAATGATAACCGCAACGGGTGAAGAACGCGCTGTTGTGAGGCTGATCCGTTTGCGAACACTTTGGTTCAATACAGGAAGCTTATGCAACATACAATGTGCTAATTGTTATATGGATTCCAGCCCCACCAATGACGAATTGACTTATTTAACGTTAGAGGATGTTAGAGGTTATCTCACTGAATTAGCATCGGGGGAGTACTCAGTCGAAGAAGTAGCTTTTACCGGTGGCGAGCCCTTCATGAACAGGGAGCTTCCATATATGTTATCCGAATCTTTGGTGCGTGGTTACAGAACCTTGGTTTTAACAAATGCAATGAAACCATTGCAACAAAAACAATCCCAGCTATTAGATTTGCATCAGTGTTATGGTAATGAGTTGGTAATTCGTGTTTCGTTAGATCATTTTTCTCAAAAATATCATGATCATGTCCGTGGCACTGGATCTTGGGCGTGTGCAATGGAGGGGCTCCGCTGGCTCACAGAAAACAGGTTGAATATTACCATTGCTGGCCGCACTTGTTGGGATGAAACGGAAGAGGATGTGCGCCTTGGTTTCGCCAGCTTGTTTAAGGACCAAAACATTCGGGTTGATGCATTTAATCCTGCCTCATTGGTCTTATTTCCAGAGATGGCCATGGAAGCTGATGTGCCGGAAATTACGACTAATTGTTGGGACCTCCTAGGAGTAAAACCCGATACAATTATGTGCGCGACCTCAAGAATGGTGATACGCCGCAAAGGCAGGAAATCGCCCAATATCGTGCCTTGCACACTACTGCCGTATGACACAGAATTTGATCTTGGTGAAGATTTATCCAATTCAGCAACCTCAGTGCGTCTCAATCACCCGTATTGTGCAAGATTTTGCGTTCTAGGCGGTGCGTCTTGCAGTACGATTTGAGGTTGTAGATTGATGAATGATAGAATTACATACCGAGGGGAGAGCCATGGAGTAATACTTATAGTATCTGCAGAATACCTCGACGGTCAGTCTGACCCAGAGCAAGCTCGATTTGTCTGGGCTTATCATGTGCGTATTGAAAATCATGGTGATCAGGCTGTGCAATTAATTTACCGTCATTGGATGATAGCAGATTCGATGGGGGGCTCTCATGCTGTGGTTGGTGATGGTGTTGTTGGCGAAAAACCAATTTTGAAACCCGGTGATTTTTACACCTACTCAAGCGGTACCCCTCTTGGGACACCTAGCGGTTTTATGTCGGGCCGTTTTAATATGATCCGTGCGGATGGCCTCCGTTTTAATACTGAAGTCCCAGCGTTTTCCTTGGATCAACCCGGCGGAGATGTAGTCCATTAAAAATTACATCTGAGGAAACCAGATCATTGCCACTAACTTGAAAAATCTGCAGGGACGCCCAAATAAGTTGATGCGTGTGCACATGTCATCACCATAGTAAAAGCTTATTTTTACACAATTTACATGCAACGGCTAACCTCAATAAGGAATTTTTAAGGATGCCCCCAGAAGAGAGTTTAAGCGTTATTGGCCAAGATGGTCACGATAGTTCAAGCAAACCCACACGTGGGGATGCCGAGAGCGCAGTTCGAACCCTTATTCGCTGGGCTGGTGACGATCCTGACAGGGAGGGGCTCATTGATACACCGTCTAGGGTCGTCAGGGCCTATGAGGAATTTTTTAGAGGCTATAAGGTCAGAGCAAAAGAATTACTTGAGCGAACATTTGAAGAGGTCGACGGTTACGATGAAATGGTATTATTGCGTGATATCAGGGTTGAATCACATTGTGAGCACCACATGGTGCCGATTATAGGAAGAGCTCACATTGCTTACTTACCTAAACATAGGGTGGTTGGAATAAGTAAGTTAGCCCGGGTAGTGGACGCCTATGCTAACCGTTTGCAGATTCAAGAAAAGATGACATCCCAAGTCGCCAACCTTATCGATGAGGTTTTGCAGCCGAAGGGAACCGCCGTGGTAATCGAAGCTGCACACCAGTGTATGACAACGCGTGGTGTTCATAAACCGGGTGTGAGTATGGTAACTAGCCGGATGTTGGGCGCCTTCCGTGATGATGTTGCAACACGCCGTGAATTTCTCGCTATGATTGGGAATCCTGTAAGTCAAATATCTACGTTTGCTTAATCCTAATACGAAGGGCCGATCAATAATTTATTACCCATAAAGGTTGACCTACCGATAAAGAGGGGCTTGAGTGCGTTTTGGGCATCAAAGGCAGCCCCTAGTATTAGTGGCACACAGGTTTCTTATGGACTTTCGGCCCGTATTCTTAGTAATCGGAATTCTATTATCCACCCTAGCGTTGATGATGATCGTACCGGCTGTCTTCGATTTAATGTCGGAGCATCCGGATTGGGAAGTATTTATGGTGTCTGGTGGCGTGACATTGTTCGTGGGAGTTGCGACAGCCTTGGCAAGCCGGACGGGAGGTGGACGCCTGAGCGTCCGACAGGCCTTTATTATGACAACTCTTAGCTGGTTGGTGTTGACAGTTTTTGCGGCCTTACCATTTCGGTTTTCCGAACTGGAATTAAGCTTTACTGATGCTTTTTTTGAGGCAATGTCGGGTTTAACAACCACCGGGTCGACAGTGATTACAGGGCTTGACCATGCGCCACCAGGGATACTTATTTGGCGTGCTATATTACAATGGCTTGGTGGTATCGGCATCATAGTTATGGCAATTGCAATTTTGCCATTACTTCGAGTAGGTGGCATGCAGCTGTTTCGTATGGAAAGTTCAGACCAGTCGGAAAAAGCACTACCACGTGCAGCTCAGATTGCCTCCGCTATCGGTGTAATTTACGTAGGGCTGACTGGTATTTGGGCCTTGGGGTATTGGCTTGCTGGCATGAGTGGCTTTAATGCTCTAGCGCACTCGATGACGACTATTGCGACCGGCGGTTTTTCAACTTCTGATCAATCTATCGGGTATTTTAACAGCCCACTTATCGACTATTGGGCGGCTGCGGGAATGCTGGTAGGTGCCCTACCTTTTATTGTGTACTTAAAAACATTGCAGGGAGATTGGAGAGCCCTAGCTGCAGATACCCAAGTGCAATGGTTTTTATCGTTGGTTGCACTTTTGATTTTGGCAACGACGGGGTGGCTATGGCTTGAAAATAATATCGCATTTGAAGATGCTGCTAGATTGGCGACTGTTAATTTAATTTCTATTATTACAGGCACAGGGTACGTCACAGACGATTTTGGTATGTGGGGCAGTTTTGCTTTACCGATTTTCTTTTTTATCATGTTTGTTGGTGGCTGTGCCGGTTCAACTACCTGTGGAATTAAAGTATTTCGATTTCAGGTCCTGTATGCCTCAGCTCGGACTCAAGTTCACCATCTTTTGCAACCTCATGGCGTCTTCATTCCCTATTATAATCATCAACCTATTTCTGATGAGGTTATAACTTCAGTGCTGAGTTTTTTCTTTATGTGGTTTTTTGCGTTTAGCCTATTAGCCCTTGGTCTGGGTTTTTTGGGGCTTGATTTTTTGACGGCTTTTTCCAGTGCAGCGACCTCAATCGCGAACGTTGGCCCGGCACTGGGACCGATTGCTGGCCCCGAAGGAACTTTTAAGACTATGCCGGACGAGGCAAAATGGCTTTTGAGCGGCGGTATGTTGCTGGGAAGGTTGGAGCTGTTTGCCGTGATTGTGCTTTTCACCCGTAATTTTTGGCGCGGCTGACGTATAAATATCTGCAAGGTGGAGAAAACCGATAAAAAACTTGGCCGTAATTCCTTGATTTGGTTGACGTGGCACCCCTAAAATACATATAGCAGCAAGTGGCGACGGGAAACGCACAGATCGCTGACGATGTTCGGGACGAGACACTTAAGTGTAAGCGCATTATAACGACACTGCTAAACGGTCAAACAGTCGGAGGTAAAGGCTAGTTGTGGCCATTAATCGAATTGGGTTAAAATTTTTAATCAAAAGGATGCCCCACATGAATCAAGTTAAATTTTACATTATGAATGGACTGACTGCCGTCTTGGTTGCGGGTTGTGGAACGGTTGATACGAAGGGTGTCGGCGACATGCAGACGACGCGTGATGCCTTTAAGTCTGCTTTACATAAGGAATATGTAGCGCTGGCTGATGCCGAGAATAAAGAGAGTGATATTGACGACGCCGAGTTTTTTATTGCGAAAGCCAAGGAATCCGGCCTAGGTCTTGACGTTGCTCCGCAGGCCATGTCTGAACGCACGATACCACTTTATGCAAAGAAGAGCATGGCAAAGGCTCGTGCGGAATTAGTGCGCAAACTGTGGAATGGTGCTGACGAGTTAACCCCGCTCGCGGCGGCGCGAGCTCAAGCTATGTTTGATTGCTGGCTGCAAGAGCAAGAGGAAAATAACCAACCCGATGATATTCGCGCGTGCCGTAAGGCTTTCACATCTGCGTTGTTTGACATGAAAGTTCATTCTAAAAAATCTGTAATGACGAAAAAACGAAGAGTTCGTGCTAAGACGTCTATGCCGCCTTCGTACATAATTTATTTTGGATTTGATAGTGCTGACATTACAAATATTGAAATGATAAAAATTAAACAAGCTTATGCTGATTTCCGTTTGCGTAAGCCGTCAAAGGTTTTTGTTGCTGGTCATACTGATACGTCTGGTAATAAAACTTACAATTTAGGCTTATCGCGTTACCGTGCCGCTGAGGTATCAAACCGTTTGATGGAACTAGGCGTGCCACGCGGCGCTGTTAAGCGTTCGCGTCATGGTGAAGTAGCACCAGTTGTTGAAACAGGTGATGGAAAACCTGAGGGCAAGAACCGACGGGTATCGATCACGTTTATTCGGTAAGACGCGATAATGGGTTAGGAATAAAAGATCGAGGGGTATTCACTGCCTCGATGTTTATCATGACATCGGTCAGATATAATTATCCACGGGGGTTTCGTCCAAAAGACTATAGGGTCCATGCCACTAAATGTTTGTCAATTGCGGTTTGCATCCCGTTGTTAAAGTCTTGCAGCAACTGATTAACTGCCTCAAATAAGGCCCTCTCTCGATCATTTAAACTTAAGTCTTCGCGAATGGTAATCGAACGTCGTGCTGATGCAAAGGCTTGCCCCCGCTCTCCCGTAAGATCACTTATCACCTCAAGATTTGCCGTAATTTGAAAATCGTAACGATCAGACTGTTGCTTCGTAAAGACTCCCTTAAGGCTCTTGTCTTGAATTAGTGCGGTCTTTGTCACGCTAATATTTTGAATAATGAATTGGGCTGATCCAGATTGCCCCCCTGATCTGAGTCGATCTCGTGCCCATTGCCTAAGTCCCATCGCAGGGGATATCGGTAACCTATACATAATTTGGGAAAATTTTTCCGAGGTTCTTTGTTTATTTACTAATTGGATATTAGCCACATCTAGAGTTATTGGTGGCAAGTGCGCAAATGTTACCTCTGGCCAACGCTGTGTATTGGTTGGTGTCTCGCAGCCGATCAGTAATGAGAGCATAATCAAAATTTGTGCTTTTTTCAAAAGCTTGCTTACAATAATCTTCACTGCTTTTTTTCCTATGCTCATAATATTTAGCCAAAAATCAAATCCAAATCTACACTACTGAATGAGTAATCGTTTTTGCAAAACTCGCAAGTAACGGTCACAACTCCATCTACTTTCATGGATTCGATTTCCTCACGTGAAAATGAGGATAAGGTGCGTGATACTCTCTCGCGGGAACAACGGCAGGCGAACTTTTGCGATTTCGGACTAAAAATGGTCACGTCGCACTCATGGTAAGTATTTGTTAATAACTGTTCCTCTGATATTGAAAGGTTAAGAAGTTCATTAGGTGTAATCGTGTTTAACAATAGCGTTGCTTCACGCCATGCGTCCTCAGCATCATTAATTTCAATTCCCTCTATGGGCAGACGTTGAATCATCATTACGGCAACAACTGCTTGTTTACGTTTAGTGTCGCTCTTGGTATCAGCTAAGGCTGAAATAATTGCTGTTTCCAACTGTTCTGAGTCCCGAAAATAACTTGTAGCTGAGTCGCTCAAACTTGTGCCGCTTAATTCGGTGATTCCCTGATATCGCTCCGTGCCGGGTCCTTGATCGACTGTGAACGCCATATGTCCACTACCGATAAGGTTCGGAAAAAGGCCTTCTTGTTTTGTCAATTTTTTGGATAGAATACTTTCGTCATATTTAGCGTAGGCTCTTAACTCTCCCTCGCTGGTTGCGTTTGCGATCAATAAATTTATCGGTCCGCTACCTCGGATTTGTGTAGAAAACATCCCTTTGTATTTTAGTGTACTGGCAAATAATGCGGTCAGTGCCATTGTTTCGGACAATAGATAGGAGACCGCTTTTGGGTATCTGCTGTTAGTGGTGAGTGTGCTTGTTGCGTCATTTAATCTTACCACGCGACCGCGTACCCCAAGAGATCCTAATTGAAACGGTACTACCTGGTCAGTTGCTATTTGTGTTCCTATCATTTTTACTGACTCCACTATGCCCGTCATTAGTTCCAATAAATAAACCAGAGACCGAGTCCGGCTGGACAGCATATTGATATTGACCAATTAGCTCGCTTGAAACTGCGTGTTTAATACTTTGTCGTAACCCTTTAGGCACGAAGGTAAATATAGCTTTTTTATAGCGGGGTGGCCAAGTCTGTGTTTCTAGTTTGAGTGAAACCGGCTTAAGTCATTTGCCGACACGGCTCCGTGGGTTTAGGGCGAGTACGCTAAAAACAATAATTTTAGTCTGTAAATTAAGTTATGATAAAGACCAAGCGAGTACGCCTTTCTGTGCGTGCAACCTGTTTTCTGCTTCATCCCAAATAACTGATTGCTGCCCATCCATTACCGAATTAGTCACTTCATCACCGCGGTGAGCAGGGAGACAGTGCATGAAAAGGGCCTGATCGCTGGCCGCTGCCATAAGGTTGTCGTTCACTTGAAATGGCAGCAGTATTTGACGTCGTTGGTCCGCATTTGCATCACCCATTGAAACCCAAGTATCTGTTACCACCAAGTCGACATCTTTAACCGCAATCTCCGGAGTATCAGCGATTATAATGCGGGCTCCGTTTGCGCGCGCCTTTGAGACAATATCCTCATTTGGTTGCAGCGAAGCTGGACAGGCTAACCGTAATTTAAAGCCAAATTGAGATGCTGCATGTATCCAACTATGCGAAACATTGTTACCGTCCCCAACCCAAGCTATTGTGCGGTCTCTAATCGGGCCTCTATGTTCTTCGAATGTCATGATATCAGCCATTATTTGGCAGGGGTGGGAGCGGTCTGTCAATCCGTTGATTACCGGCACTGTTGCATAAGCCGCAAGCTCTAACAATTTAGCATGGTCGTGAGTCCGCATCATAATTATATCAGCATAACGAGATAGCACCCGAGCGGTGTCGGCAATTGTCTCACCTCGTCCAAGTTGCGAGTCTTTCTCCCCCATCACAACAACCATGCCGCCCAGCTGTTGCATAGCAACCTGAAATGATACGCGTGTGCGTGTTGAAGGTTTTTCAAAAATCATAACAAGGGTGCGGCCGGCAAGAAGATCTGAATAATCAACACCGGCTTCGGAACCTTTGATACTCGTGGCTCGTGACAGAATTACCCTAAGATTATTCTCATCACATTTGTCGATGTCGAGGAAATGTCTAGGATTGAGCACAAGTGATCCCTTTACTTAACGCGCCGTGCAGCCCGGTCAAGGATTAGTAGTGCTTCATCGACATCCTTTTTGGTAATTACTAATGGTGGCACCAAGCGCTGCACATTGTCGCCCGCCGGGACACTGAGAAGTCCCTCGTCCATTGCGGCTTGAACTAGGTTGCTGTTTTGATGGTCTCTCTGACACTGTAATCCGATCATAAGTCCTTGACCTCGTACTTGTCTTAGCACGTGTCTATGTTTAGCAACTAAACTCTCGAGCCCATTATGAAAATATGAAGCTACATCGGAAACCTGAGTCAAAAAACCATCCGCAAGCACAACGTCAAGAACCGCGTTACCTACTGCCATCGCCAAAGGGTTTCCTCCAAAGGTGGATCCGTGGCTGCCAGCAGTCATACCAGCTGCAGCTTCCTTCGTAGCCAAACACGCCCCGATAGGAAAACCGCCACCTAAGCCTTTAGCCGACGCCAGTATATCTGGTTTAACACCCGCGTGTTCATGGGCGAAAAGCTTACCCGTCCGTCCAACGCCACTCTGGACTTCATCAAACATTAATAAAATGCCAAATTCATTGGCTATTTGTCTCAATTCACGAAGATAGTTGGGGTCTACTGGGCGGATGCCACCCTCACCTTGGATGGGTTCAATAACTATACCCGCCGTTTCTGCGGTAATGGCGGCTCGTAACTCATTCAAATTACCAAAAGCTACCTGATCGAAGCCGTCCATCAGCGGACCAAAACCGGCAGTATACTTTTCTTGACGGGTCGCAGCTATGCAGGCTAGCGAACGTCCATGGAAGGCACCTTCAACACTGATTACTCGATAGCGTTCTGGACACTTGGAATTGGAAAAATATTTCCTAATAATTTTAAATCCCATCTCTACGGCTTCGGCACCGGAATTATTAAAAAAAACAGTATCAGCGAAAGAACTTTCAACCAATCGTTCAGCGAGTCGTTCTTGGACTGGGATATTGTAGAGATTTGAAGCATGCCAGAGTATTTCTGCCTGATCTTTGAGTGCACTTACTAAAATTGGATGACAATGACCAAGCGATGCGACTGCAATGCCAGCGCCGAAATCAAGATATTGTTTCCCGTCTGTTCCATAAACGTAGACCCCCTCACCACGCTCGAGTGACACGTCGTAACGAGCGTAGGTTGGCATCACCGCAGGGCTCATGGTACTTCCTCGAATCTTGCAGCCTAAAAGTCCAAGCTGTAGTCTGAAAAAACCACAGAGTATCAAGATCACGCCCTGTATTGTCAACTCAAGCTTAGCAGCAGCCGGCTACTAACCCGGCAGGATTTATAGAGTAAACTAGGGCCTTAACTTACAGCTATTAGCGAATAGCCGCGCGCATACGAATACTAATGTTATATTAATGGCGGCAATAACAAATAGGCCAACTACTATACTACCATCTGCTTTTCCAATAAATCCGTAGCGAAACCCATCGATCATGTAAAAAAACGGATTGAATTGGGCCATAACTTGTGTTGCGACTGGCAGTCGGTCGATAGAGTAGAACGTGCCAGATAAAAAAGATAATGGGGTAATTACAAAGTTTGTAACAGCAGAAATATGATCATATTTTTCTGCCCAGATTGCCCCTATCGTACCCAAAAGGGCTAACATCATCGCGCCCATGATACCATGGTAAAAAATATAGTTGATATTGTGAAGACCAATATCGATAAAAACAGTCATCGCGATTGTAACGGCGGCACCGACTAGAACACCACGCGTAATGCCACCCATTACAAAACCGATTGTCAATTCGTACGGCGTCAATGGTGGCAAAAGTGTATCAACAATATTCCCCTGAATTTTGGCTGTCATCAATGAGGAAGATGTGTTGGCAAAGGCATTTTGCGCTACCGCCATAATTATGAGTCCGGGTCCGAGAAACTCGGTAAGTGGAACCCCGGCAAAGGATCGTGCCGCATTGCCTAAGGCTAGAGAAAACACAGCCAAGAATAGCAGGGTAGTGACTACCGGTGCCATTAAAGTCTGCATATAGACTTTAGTGAAGCGGCGAATCTCTCGCAGATAAAGTGTCCAAAGACCGATCCAATTCGCAGCAGCGGGATCGCGCATTTTTATTTTCCTCTTAGGCCAGCTGATACAGCGAGAGCTTATAAAGGGCATTTGTGAAGCTGACTAGGATGATAGGTCAACATGTATTTTAAGTTGTGATTGACTTGTTGAAAGTTGACTTGCATGCAAGATTAAGAGTCATGACAAATAAAAAAGCCAGAATCATTGATGATATTAATGCTGTTCGAACGAGTAAAAAAGATCTCAGTCTTGGGAAATTAAACCCGGGTAGTCTTGAAAAAGCCGCGTTGGTGTATCTCCAGCGGTTCTCCTCGTCAAGAGAAAATCTACGGAAAGTGCTTATGAGGCGGGTCTGGCGGGCTGTAAATCATGATGGCGGCGACAAGAACCAATGTCAGGAGTGGGTTGATTTAGTCGTTGAGAAAATGGAATTACGCGGCTTTGTCAATGACCGTTTATTTGCAGAGGGCCGGATGCACTCATTGCTGACCCGCGGCAAGTCTTTAAGGGGTATTCGAAATCACTTGCATGACAGAGGTATTAGCCCGGATATAATCGACGATGTTCTTAATCTAGCTGAGAAAGATGAGGGTAATCTTGATTTCACTGCCGCTATAAATTTAGCAAAGCGCCGCGGCCTTGGGCCGTTCTCCAAACGGGCGGGCGGCCGCAGACCACGTGAAAAAGATATGGCAGCTATGGCACGTGCTGGATTTAGCTTTGAGGTAGCGGTTCGGGTTATTGAGGCAGAGACGCCCGGAGACTTGGCATTAATGGGCCGAGATGATGACGATTATGCTTAAAAATTTTCTGGTCTTCTCTCAGTCTTCTCAGAAGCGCTAAATTAACCAAGGGTGCTGTGACACTTTTTTAATAAAGTTGTGGAGGATCAACTGAACATTAAGAGTTACCATAAGCCAAGATGTTAACCATCACTATAATTAATGGCCTTATTGAGTGACAATAGTATTGAATTAGACGTTTTGGGATACCTGTAAATACCGTTATCCATCGCTAAATCAAAGCCCTTGGTGAATAAGCTTAGGTTAAACCCGCGCGGCATAATGTGAGACTGGGAAGCAGCATAAGAGAGAATCGCTGTCGATAAGGAGGGGGTGGCTTCAAAAAATACAATCGTTAAGTATCCCCGTGTTCTGCAATGGCCAATTGTTGTAAATTGTGACAAAGCATGTAGTGCCCGCCCACCAAAAGGAGGTTTAGAGATATTTTAATCAAGGCAAACCAAAATTAGAGAAGGGGGTTTGAGCGCAAGACTTTGGCGGATTTTTTTCAGTTAACCTCTAAATAGTTTGCTTACGAACAAAGAGATTAGAAAATTTGATAATTAATTGGGGGATTGGTGTAACTAAAACTCAAAAAACAAGAAGCTGGTCCAATAAATTAATGTTTGATTATGAAAAGTTGCATATCCGGGTCTAGTGCAATTTTGGGATACAACTAATCTTCCGAAGTACATCGGAAATAATAGCGAACCGATGAGTTCCAAGGGTGCGCATTAATTAATTTATTTCTAAACCATCTCAGCGGTTGCAGTTAGAATAATACCAAACCACTCGACGGGTCATATAAAGCAAGCGTTAACCGAATATTTGCCACTTTTTGTTGTAATGGGAAAAACAAAGGCCGTCTCTTTATTTGAAATGGTTTGATTTTAAAAGTGATACCCTCGATGGTGAAAGGGGCAAGTGAACGTGGCCAAACGAGAGCAAACCTATAATAATGGTCAAATTATCTTCCGTAAGGGTGATGAAAGTGACCGTGCTTTCGAGGTAATCTCGGGTGCAGTGGAACTGCTCGCAGGTGACGGCAAAGAAGAAAAACGCGTTGGTGTTGCACGCGCGGGGGAGATGTTTGGTGAGTCAGGCCTAATAGGAGGCGGGGAACGTGAAAATACTGCTCGCGCTGTGGGGAATGTCGTCGCCCGAGTTATCGTTCATGGAACCTCAAGTTATGAGAGCAGCGCGCGTGGCAGCAATACAGGCATTTTGAATGGTTTGATGGAGCGCATCAGTGGAAAAAAAAGAACTCCGACGTCGATTGAACTCATAGCATCCGACTCGACCGGTGCTCCGTCAAGTATATTCAAGCGAATGATAGATTCAGTAAATCCATTGGAAGGTCGGATAGAAATCTGCGTAGCAAGCCTTATTGGCGATGAAAATGGCGCACAAGCTGAACAAATTGTTACAGCGTTGATGAGGTTTCGAGATGTCCGTATTCGGCTGATCGACGATGAGTTTGCTCTAAACCTCCAAAATAGTTTTCGGGGAGAGTTGATTTCCTTTCGTCGTCTCTTAAAGGCGCATGATGCGGATTTGATGATTTGGGGACGGGTTCCCTCCGCTGGCACCGGGCCGGAGCTACATTTTTTAGCTCGTGGAGATTGGGATGAGAGGCTACCTGGCGCTTTTTCACCATCAACAAACCTGCTTTTACCAAGCTTAATGAACGACGCGGCAGCCGATCTTTTACATGCAGTCATAATAGCAGCAACGCGTCCTAAGCGTGGTGAGCAGGAGGCTCTCCGAAAAATCACTCTGCCTGGAGCTGCTAAAACGGCGATATTTGCGGCTGACGAATTAACATTGGGGTTTGGACTCCGAGAACGAGCAGCTACACAACTCTGTCTAGGTAATATTTTTTCGGCGCTCTGGGCCCAAGATAGAAATATGGATCACCTCTATCAAGCGAATAAAGCCTACCAGCGGGTAATAAGCTTACTAGCGGGAGAGGCAACTGCCATGGATAGTGCCTTTGCACATAAACACATCAGTGCTATTTCTATCATCCGTGCTGAGGAAGACGGCGAGCGTATCCATTATGATGAGGCTGCAGCCAATGCGATGGCCGCGCTTGAGGAAATCACAGTGGAAAATCATCCTGTCGATTGGGCATCCCTAAACTTCAGACTCGGTGCAATCAATTACAAGTTAGGTTTTGAGAGTGGCGACACAGATGTCCTTCGTCGTTCACTTCGCTATCATCGACAGGCATTGAGAGGATATTCTCGGAAACACACACCAGATCGATGGGCAGAAGCTATGTCGGCTTTTGGTCAAGCGGCACAGGTTTTTGGCGAACTCGTTAAAAGCTTGGATGCTCTGGCAACGGCCGTAAATGCGTGTCGAGCGGTTGTTGAGGTCCGGGATCAACAAAAAACTCCTCTTGCATGGGCTGCAGCCCAAAACAATCTTGGTTCAGCGCTCTTCCTTTTGGGAAAAAAAGCACGTAACCCAGAACGAATTCAGCTCGCGATCTCAGCGTTTGAAAGCGCGTTGCTAGTGTATCAAAAGAGGAAATTATTCCGACTTCAGGAAGTTATTGAAAAAAATTTAGAACGTGCGCAGGACACGATAGCGTGGTACTCGCCGGACGGTATCCCGATAGTTGATATGGTTGACCCGTTGGCTAATCAATTTCCCGCTTCAAAGGTATCGATTTCGTCAGGAGAAGTTATTAAAGTCGTCGAGTAAGGTTGTAATTCGACCTGAATCTGTTTGGTCCATGATCAAAGTGGCTCGTGTTGTCGCGGCTACAGCATCCATGGAGAGAATACGTTTTTTTACATGTGGGATATTGGCCGGTGTCATCGAAAACTCCCGTAATCCCAATCCAGCGAGAAGGGCGGTAAAACGGGGATCGCCGGCAATCTCACCACAAATACTGACTGGTATTCTCGCGCGAAGCGCGGCGGTCGTCGTAAATTGAATTAGGCGCAATACTGCTGGGTGTAAAGGGTTATAAAGGTGCGCAACATGCTCATTTGCTCGATCTGCGGCCAAGGTGTACATTGTTAGATCGTTGGAGCCAATAGCAAAGAAGTCACTCACTTGAGCAAGTGCATCAGCTGAAAGGGCAGCCCCCGGAACTTCAATCATCACACCTAATGGTGGCATGGGATTTGGGATTTTGAGTTTGCGGCGGCGTAACTCGGCGACTGCAAACTTCAGCGTTTGCCGGGCTTTTTGAACCTCCGAAACTGTGCTGACCATTGGTAACAGAATCCGGATGGGCCCATGGTTGGCGGCCCTGAGAGCGGTCACAAATTGAGTCAACAAAAGATCCTCGTTTAAGTGTGCTAAACGAATACCGCGTAAACCCAAAGCGGAGGCCGCGCTGTCATTAAGCTCGCCTATGGTCGATTGGCCACGCTTCTCAGCACCAACATCTAGGCTACGAAACGTTACTGGTCGACCATTCATACCTGCTACGAATTTAAGTAGAATAGAGAGTTGTTCGTCCTCATCAGGTGGTGTTTCGCGATTCATGAACATGAACTCACTTCTCAACAAGCCAACACCCTCGGAACCAGCCTGCTCGACCATAGGCATTTCAATGGGTAGTTCTACATTCGCTTGTAACGAGAAAGTTGTGCCATCTCTACTCTCGGCAGGTAATCTCCTCAGACGGTTTAATTGGCGATTACGTCGAGTTAGATTATCCCGGCGGCGCCGGTAGCGGTCCAAAGTTGACTTATCCGGCAGTACGACTACTTGACCTGCCTTCCCATCGACAATTACCACATCGCCCCCAGAGACGGCTGAAAGAAGATTTTCAGCGCCTAGGACTGCAGGAAGGCCGAGTGCGCGAGCCATAATAGCAGTGTGCCCCTCGGCCCCCCCTAATGTCGTGGCGACACCGGCGATGCGATTGGGATCAATTTGAGCTATGTCTGCCGGTGTTAATTGGTCGGCGATTATAACGCTGCCTTTTGGTGCTGCAGAAAATGGCCGGATTGATTTAAGGGTAAGGTTGCGGATTATCCGGTTTCCTACTTCTTTTATATCTTCCAGCCGCGCTGCAATGTAAGTGTCGTCCATTGCCTCGAAGGTCGAAGCAATTCGTGCGAGTTCATGCTGAACAGCGGCTTCAGCATTAACGCGTTCGTCTGTGATGCGGGTTTCTGCGTCGCGGACAAGACGTGAATCTTTGAGCATATGTGCATACGCTTCTAGCAAATAACCTATTTCCTCCGCCGCCAAGCCCTCCAAAGTGTTGGCTCGATTTTGTAACTTTCTGATTTGCCGCTGCGCCAATTGAACGGCTCTACCAAGCCGGTTGCGCTCAGTAGCAATTTTGCTCTTCGCAATTGAATACTCAGGGATCTCAATACCAGATGCTTCTCGCACATGGGCTGGGCCTACAGCAATGCCACTCGAGACACCTAATCCTTGAAAACAATCCCCAGGCGAGGCGGGTGTCACCGCGCTCATGATTTCAATCCTCCTGAAAATGATCGGCGATAAGACTGCATATAGCATTTAGTGCAGCTTTGGCGTCGGGGCCTGTGGCAGTCAGGGTAACATCAGTACCCGCACTAGCAGCCAGCATCATCAAGCCCATGATTGAACGTGCTGATACAGTTTGACCTTTTCGCGATACACAGATTTCTGCGTTAAACTCTCCTGCGAGACTGGAGAATTTTGCTGCAGCGCGTGCATGCAAACCACGTTTATTTAAAATTGTAGCGGTGCGTTCGTTCTTACTCACTTTGTATCTTGAGCCAATAATTGAGACGCTATGTTTATATATTTTCGACCTGCTTCTTGAGCGCTAGCAACGGCTTCTACAAGAGGCAGGCTATCTCGGACAGATGCAAGCTTAATTAACATTGGCAAATTGACGCCGGCAATAACTTCAACGCGCACATTATCCATTACAGAAATTGCAAGATTAGAGGGAGTACCACCAAACATATCTGTCAATAAAACAACCCCATCACCGCTATCTAATTGTCGCGTAGACTCAAGAATTTCAGCCCGCCGCTCCTCCATATCGTCGTCAGGGCCAATGCATACAGCTTTTATCGCTTTTTGCTGTCCTACTACGTGTTGGAGTGCATTGATCAATTCATCGGCCAGGCGACCATGGGTAACTAGCACCATCCCAATCATTTGTTTCGGCCTTTTCCCTTTTTCGTGCCGCACAAGAAATACAAACCGCTAATAAATTAATTGACGCAAATTAACGGTATTGTGAGTTACAAAGGTTGATTATTGTGATCCTATTGTTTGGTCATTTCTAGATCTCTGTGTCGCAACAAGGGAAAATATCCATTTTTTGTAAACCAATCTCTCAATCGTTCAACGGTTAAAACAGAGCGGTGTCGACCGCCTGTACACCCAATGGCAATAGTCAGATAACTCTTGCCGTCTTCTGTAAGCTGTGGAACCAGCGGTTCTAATAGCGTTGTTAAATTGGAGAAAAAGACTTCAAACCCCTCATCATCTTCAATATACCGGGCTACAGCCTTATCACGACCAGTGAGTTCACGCAAATTGGGTTGGTAATGGGGATTGCGCAAAAACCTCACATCGAATACCAAATCAGCATCACGCGGTAGACCATTTTTAAACCCGAAAGAAGTAAGTCGTACTAGGAGTTCTGGACGGTCACTTAGCTGAAAACGTGCTCGTAAAATTCGTTTTAGTTCTCGCATCTCCATTTCTGAAGTATCAACTGTTGTGTCAGCATATTTCCGCAAAGGTTCTAGTAACTCACGTTCTTGACGCAATCCGTCTGAAATTGGGCGATCAACGGCCAAAGGATGGCGGCGGCGGGTTTCATCGAAACGGTTGATTAGAACACCGTCACTACAATCTATAAATAACACCCGCGCCACTATATCGCGACGATCCTGCAAAGTTTTAACTTCGCTTAACAACGCTTCTGAGTTGAAATTTCGTGTCCGGATATCGGCGCCTATAGCAAGTGGTTGCATCTCCTCGCTTTGAACAATTAAGCGGGGGATCAGGGATATTGGCACATTATCGATAGCCTCGTAACCGAGATCCTCCAAATATTTAAGTGCAGAACTCTTACCTGCTCCGGAAATACCGGTAATTAATACCACAGGGACCGCTCTCATTAAGGGCGATAAGGGCTCGTTAGTATGGGTTTCATCAGTTGACTTCATGGCAGCGTAGTATAATGCCTGTAGACACTTTCAGAGCAAGCTTAACTTTGGCTACGGCGCTGATTTGAAATGGTGCGATCAAAACTGAATTGAGTGGGCAGTCAAGAATTTTGGTGAATGTGTTGTTTGGAAGACGTTCTATTTCTGCGGGGGTTACCAACTCACAGACTATTTTAAGTGGAACCTCCTTGACTGAGTTTACTCGTAAAATCCCAATGCCGCGCACTTCAATAAGGCCCATTAACTCGGAGGGTGCCGTCGCGATAATAAGTCCATTAAGCAAGCGCAAATTGACTCGGTCGTCGGCAACGAGTTCCCAGCCTGCTTCAATTAGACGCAGTGCAAGATCTGATTTCCCAGAGCCTGATGGGCCTCGAAATAATACACCATAGCCATCGTGTGCTATGCAGGTAGCATGTAATTGAGTGTTTTTACTCATGGCAAGAGTAATCCCTAAATCAATAGTTTAAGTCATTGGTAAGTAGAGGCTAAAACATGCACCGACAATGTCCCCAGAATTATCAGTTTGATTTGAAGCAAAAATTTCACCACTGTGGGCCTCTATAATCTGACAAGAAATACTCAAGCCTAAGCCTGAGTGGGTGCCAAATTCCCTCCCCCTGGTCGTTGCGAATAAATTCGTTCGAAGATTGAGTCTTCCCTACCAAAAAGTGCTGCTTCCCCGTCCGAATAGGTGTTTACTGAGTAGCCTTCATCCTCAAGTGTGGCAGGAAGCGAGACTAAGATGTTCTGGTCGTGATTAACTAAAGCAATTTTAATAAAAAATTCGTAGCTTTACTTATACCGCCAATGTGGCAGAAATATAGCGTGATTATGTTTAAATTTTCCAGATCGGTCCGAAATTATATTTATGAAAGCAATTGTGTTGATATCTTCAGCTATTCCTTACAAAGTTTTATCTCCCCCAATCTGCTTGAAAGGTGACGATGAGGCCAACGCGCGCTGAACTGGGGTTCGCAATTCGTCAAATGATGCGGTCTTGTCGCTCTGCGTCCTTATCTACGGCTTCAGCAAAAAATGAGGCTTGGCCCTATGTTTCATTAGTCACAGTTGCCATAGATATTAATGGAAGCCCCGTAATGCTTTTTTCATCATTATCCGATCATACACGCAATATAAAGGTTGATAACCGAGCATCACTATTATTCGAACGCGCTTCGAACCACTCCAATCCACAGCGAGGCCCTCGCGTTAGCGTTTTGGGAAAAATTTCCCTAACTACTAAACAAGAGCACATCCGACCGTTTCTTAATAAGCACAGGGAAGCAAAAAAATACGCAGCTTTTGGTGATTTTGATTTTTTTCATATGTCCATTCATAGCGCGCATTGGGTTGGTGGTTTTGCAAAAGCTCAATGGTTGAGTGGGCGGTTTGTGACTGGCGATATCAAATCATCCCAAGCTATTGCTGCGTCAGCAGGCTCAATTGTGGAACACATGAATATGGATCACTCCGATACTGTCGAACTATTAGCCACCAAACTACTTGGCCGCAAAGGTGGTCGATGGCAAATGACTTCTGTGGACCCAGAAGGGGCTGAGCTTATGTTGGGGTATCGTTCAGCGCGCCTGTCCTTTCCAAAGCCTGCAACGGATGCTGAAAGTGTGCGAGTCTTGTTAATAAATATGGCTCATCGAGCAAGAGCCTGAATGCGAAGTTTAGAGGATTTAATCCCCGGCTAATTAAAGATGCGATTTGTCCAAAAAACACAGTAAAGTAACAATGGTGTTGAGAGTCGTGAAAGCATTGTCTATGAACGATATTGTAGTGTGTTAACCGATAAACTCTCAAATCAGTGAGATGTGGCGGCACGAACCAAGGAGAACAGTGTGGATAATGTGGGCGTTAGGCCAAGCAAATTCGGCGTAGTTAATCACGGCCTTGAGGGTGTGGATAAAGTGTATTGGAACCTCGGCGCTGCACCCTTATTTGAGCAGGCGTTACAACGCCGAGAGGGCCTGCTGACTAAAGATGGAGCATTCATTGCGTTGACCGGTGAGCATACTGGTCGTTCCCCCAATGATCGGTTTGTTGTGGATGAGCCCTCCACTACCGCTGATATTTGGTGGGGGGATGTAAATCGTCCGATTAGCCCGGAAAACTTTGACCGAGTGTTAAAAAAAATGTTAGCCCATTTGAAAGGACGAGAGATTTTTGTGCAAGATTGCTTCTGCGGTGCAAATATTGCGCACCGGCTAAAAATCCGTCAGATCAGTGAAAATGCGTGGCACAACCTTTTTGCGCGCAATATGTTTATTCAACCACCATTGGATGAGCTTGAGAATTTTGAGCCTGAATTTACAGTGATCCACGCTCCAAGCTTACTAGCGGATGCATCGATAGACGGCACAACATCGGGAACCTTTATTCTAGTAAATCTAGCCAAGCGTTTGATCTTAATTGGTGGATCGGCGTATGCCGGGGAAATTAAAAAATCTATATTTTCGATTATGAATTACCTCATGCCGGCCCAAGACGTGCTGCCCATGCATTGTTCGGCTAACGTCGGGGCGCAGGGTGATGTTGCGATTTTTTTTGGCCTTTCGGGGACTGGCAAGACGACATTATCGGCAGACAGTTCCCGCAAGCTTATTGGTGATGATGAGCATGGTTGGGGCGAAGAAGGTATTTTTAATTTTGAAGGTGGGTGCTACGCTAAGACCATTAATCTGACCCGTGAGGCTGAGCCGGAAATTTTTGATCTTTGCCATCGGTTCGGATCAATTATTGAAAATGTTGCGATGGATCCTGAGACTCGTGACTTGGACTTCTTTGACTCAACTCATTCTGAGAACGGACGTGTATCTTATGATATTTCTAAAGTTTTAAATGCAACCCCATCAGGACACGCGGAGCATCCAAGAAATATTGTCATGCTGACCTGCGATGCCTTTGGGGTATTACCGCCAATCAGCCAACTGACATCCGACCAAGCCATGTACCACTTTTTAAGTGGTTATACGGCTAAGGTTGCTGGGACCGAACGCGGCCTAAAGGAGCCAGCAGCAACCTTTTCTACTTGTTTTGGAGCTCCCTTTATGCCCCGTCATCCAACTGTTTATGCCAAGCTGTTGGGAGAGAAAATCGCTACCCATAACGCTAAATGTTGGTTGGTGAACACCGGCTGGTCTGGTGGTGCCTTCGGTACGGGGCAACGAATTAAAATTAGTCACACCCGTTCTATGTTAAACGCCGCGCTTACAGGTAAGCTAGAGAGGATTGAAGCTCGTCCTGATCCAAATTTCGGTGTGTTAGTCCCGCAGGGTTGCCCGGAAGTTCCACTTGAGATCCTGAACCCGCGAAATACATGGTATGATGTGAAAGCTTACGACGAGCAGGCGCGTGATTTGACCAAGCGCTTTGAAAATAATTTTCATCAGTTTGAGAAACATGTGGATGATCAGGTCAAAGCAGCAGCGATCCGTTCTTCTGCTTGTACTTGATTTTACACAACAACAAGCCAATTTTGTGCAGGTATTATATAAAAATATAATAAAAATTACGACCCATTGTTTCCGGGTGGCGGGGCACAAACTTTTTTATAGGGGTGTCTTACTCTGATCAAGCCATTGTATTCATAAATGTCGAGTGTGGCGTTGAAGGCCTCCTCAGTTATCTCCACGTGTGGCGTCCAGCATCCAAGGTTTTGATATGTATCAATACATGCTGTTAGAACTGCCTCGTCGATATCGGGAAAATAGACTTTTTCGGCTTTGGCGATTTCGGCTGCTGGTGTATCGTTCATATACTGGCGAGTTTTTCTGTATGCTCGCATAAATGCTTGGGCCATATCTGTATCTAGCCATTCAGGCGTCGCTGCTAAACTGGAAAAGCCACAAAGACCAATTTTTGGCCCAACTTGTGCAACGACGTAGCCTAATCCATCTGCTTCCAGTTGCTGTGGGAACGGACCTTGCTGCTGAACATATTGCCCTTGTCCCTCACGGAAGGCTTGATCAATGGCTTTTGCATTACCGGGATTAATCGCCTTAATTTTTTTAAAATCAATCCCAGCCTTATGACAAGCATATTTGAACATTGCCAGTGGTTGTCCGGCGTCAAATAGCACTACTTCAGCGCCCTCCAATTTTTCCCATTTGAAACTGGGATCATTTTCACGCGCCGCTATGAAAAAACCGTCCATCTCATTTATCTGCGCAAAATGCTTTGTAGTATTCTCTCTCCCATTGTTAAGAGCAGTGAAGCCGTGGGATAAGGCGGATTGGACTACATGTGCTGAACCTCTTTCCAAAGCGGTAATTGCAGATACTCCCGGTGGGGCGACGGACCATTCTGACTCTAAACCCTCAGCTTCTAAAAAGCCGCCAGACATTGTTGAAATTAGTGGCGAATAAAATGCTGAAAAAAGCGTGAATTGAATATTGATCTTGGCCATTGTCTTTTTTTCCTCGTAAAAGAATTTTTCTTCTGAAACGTGTCATAGGCCCTCTTGATTGGCAACTACCCCGTTCCTTTTATCGTTCAATCAAAACCGTTTCTGCGGGCTTAATCCATCCAGTTCCAAGTATTTAAGCCACCGATGGGTGCGCGATCGAGATAAACGCTTGGCTAGTATGCGCATTGTCGAAAACGTTAAATTCGAATAAGGCAGCACCATCAATACAAAATGTCGTTCAAGTTCATACTCATTGCCCGGCTTTTACTTATGACTACCAACTGCGCCTAACGTGCGAACGCATGATGAATGTCATTCTGGGCCGCAAGCGGAAATATGGATGGTTCAGACATTTAGGTTACACACTGTACATGTCGAAACCACCTTATGCGACAGCAAGTCTGCCAATAATATCGGAGGGGTCTTGACCCTACTTCGCCTCGAAAAGCTGGTTAAATTTTCACCATACGGGGCTGCAGCAAGACTATGTCTAACGAGACCCAATAAGCGATTTTTGGCACAGTCATGGTTGGGAGGGAAGGTCCGCCGCTTTGATAAGTGAAGTGAATAAATTAAAATTTGGGTTATTTTTAAATGCGAAGAATTCTGGATGCCATTGTACACCTACACAGAACCGTTTTTCGGTTAGCTCAATACCTTCGATTACACCGTCTTCAGAGGTGGCTGATATGGTCAGGTTATCTAGATTATCCTTCAAAGCCTCTTTGTGTGCAGTGTTTACCACCATCTTTGTGGTGCCTAGAATTTCATTAAGGTGCGTGCCTTCAACAATTGAAATTTCGTGTGCAGGACTCTCAGCGGGTTGGGCGTTAAGATGATCAATATTAGTTGGCAATTCATTGCGAACATCCCGGTAAAGTGTGGCTCCAGTGGATGCGGCAAGAATCTGCATACCTGCACAAATGCCAAGAATTGGTGTATCGGCATCTAAGGCTTGTTGGACGAAGTCCTGCTCAAAAGCGTAGCGAGGGTGAATGGTCTCCCCCAGTTTTGCACTTTCACCGTAAATGGATGTTGGAAAGGGATAAAAACCACCGGGTAAGATTAATCCGTCGCAATACGTTAAGTAATCTCTCTTCGCGTCATTAATATATGGTATCGCGACAGGTAGGCCGTGCGCGTGCCACACCGCATCAAAATAGCTTTGGCGTAAAGCATAATGAGGTCGAGTAGAAAAAGTCCCGCTCTCGACATAATCAAGCAAGATGCCAATTTTCGGCCTATTAAACGGGTTTTTCATAACTTCTAGTATCCTTACTTATTTAAATATCAATGTATAGCAAATGATTGTGTTGATCAGGAATCTTTAAGGATCATTTGGGTCAGTTCAGGCTCAAAACGAAATCACTAAAAATACACGGTCTGAAACGTGCAACGCTATTTTGCAAACATCCGGTGGCATTAATACAACTCCGTATATGTGATAATATTGTATCAATTATCATATAGTAGCCATTCTGCTCTGTTTTGAAAAAGCCATTGGCAAACGTGAAATATAGTCGCCTTCACATCCAATCACTTTTGTTAATTGGGGACTATTTCGGTGATCTCTTGGGTACTGTAACCAAGGTCCCGTAAAACGCTCTCTGTATCCTCACCGAGGCGCGGAGCCGAGGGTGGGGTATCTGCTGCCGGCCATCCCCCTTTTATAGGGTTGCGTGTGCCGCGCAACTTTCCCTCACTTGGGTGGTCGTATAACTCAAATAAACCGGTTGCCATCAATTGTGGGTCTGAGAGAAGATCTTCCAGTGTCTGAACTGCAGTCACGGGAATGTCGAGTTCGCGAAGAGCTGCGATCCACATTGCGGTCGTGCGTCTGGGCATTGCTTCGGCGATAATTGAGTATAACTCATCAATGCGAGAACTCCTCTTGGCAGGATTCCTGACCCATTCCGCCTTAGCTAATTTAGGTCTGCCGATTAACTTAAGGAACTTACGCCATTGGGGTGTTGTATAGGGCAGAATAGCAATGAATGAGTCGCTCGTCTGGAATGTCTTGCGATCAGCGGATAGAACACGCTTGTAGCCGACATCGCCCATTGCGGGCTCGAAACTGGCTGCAGACAAATGCTCGACCATTAAAAAGTGTGCCATGCATTCGTACATAGGAACCTCAAGATATTGTCCTTGTCCGTTCGATTTTAGATTCATTATAGCTGCCATAAGTGCATTTGAGAGACAAAGTGCACTTACTTTATCGGCTATAATGGTTCGGACCAATTGCGGCGAACCGTCGGGATGGGTGGTGATACTGGCCAAGCCCGATGCAGCTTGAATAATATCATCGTATGCCGGTAGTGCTGCGTTTGGGCCGCTTGATCCATACCCGCATGCGAACGCATATATCAATTCTGGCTTCAAGGCGCTCAACATTTTATAATCAATGCCTAGACGTTCTGCGGCAGGGCCTCTCATAGAGTGGACAAAGACATCTGCGCTTATAACTAGTCTTTTGAGTGCTTTGAGACCAGGCGAAGTTTTTAGGTCAAGGACAATACTTTTTTTTGCGCGGTTGGAATTTAGAAAAATAGCTCCCATACCCGGGGAGCGCATGGGTTCAATGTGCCGGAGACCGTCTCCACCAGGAGCTTCCACCTTGATAACATCTGCCCCCATATCGGCGAGTAATTGAGTTGCCATAGGGCCAAATATTATAGATGTCAGATCAATGACTTTTACTCCCTCTAGGGGTCGTGGTAGCCGTCGTTGCGCCGGGATTGGCGCCGGATAGCTCATAAAAAACTCCTCCCTAAAATTAGCTTCCGATTCTGAGTATTAGTGATGTGCAAATTGAAAGTACCAATGCAATCGGTGTTTATAAATTGACCTTAATAATTGACGTAAAAAAATAAAACTAATGCCCGCACGCTAGCCAAAGGCCCTGAATCAGTGATGTGACACTTCGAAAATTACGCAAATAGTATTACTAGTTCACTTTTAGGGTGAGACTTTGCCATCAGTCAATCCAAACTAGTTTGTTCGATTCATAACGATCACCATAAATTTTGTACACGCAATGAAAAGCCCACTTGGTCGGAGCAATCATTCTAAAGTTAAAAACACCGGATTTGCAAAGGCTTGGGCAAAACACGTAAGTGAAAAAACTGGTGGGAACTTTAAAATTAAAATTTTCTATGGCGATCAATTAGGTGGTAAAAAGCAAAACCTTGACAATATCAAGGCCGGTGTGTTTGAAGTTTCAAAAGTTTGCTGGGCTTATCACCCGGGTAAAAACCAAAGCATGACCGTTCTCAATCTGCCATTCCTCCCGGTTAGAAACTTCGATATGCAACGTAGGGTTGCCGAAGCTATTCACAAGCATCCGATTTCGTCAGGGGAAGTCAAAAAAAAGTGGAATATAATGGCCTTCTCTAGCTCAAATTTGCCGCAGTATGAATTTCTTGGGCGAGGTGATGCACCAACCAGCCTTGAAGGCTGGAAGGGTATGACGGTTCGAGCGCTTGGGGGGCTCGCCCGGGCTATGGAAAAACTCGGGACATCAATTTCTACCATGACTGCAACGGAAGTATACCAAGCTATTGATCGTGGTGCGGCTGACGCCGTTTCCTTCCCGTCAACCTATGCACACTCTGCATACAAAATTGATGAAGTGGCCGAATGGTTCACATCCAACTTATCACCCGGCACCAATGACTGCCCCAATGTAATTAGCCTCACTGCATGGAATAAGCTTCCCAAGCAGTACAAAAGTCTGATGTATGAAGCCCGTGAGAGCGGGTACGCAGCACTTAAGGCAGCTTATAGCGCTAAGGATAAAGTTAATTTACCTAAGTAGCGAAAGTACTTGAAAGAGGTGAAATACTCGGACGCTGAGTTGGCTAAATTCCGCAAAGTTGCCGGCCAGCCTGTTTATGACCAATGGCTTGCGGCAAACAAAAGCAAATTTGACTCTAAGGCTTTTTTAGATGCCGTGTTTGCTGCTGCTAAGTGAGGCCAAGGGTTAATTTTTATAACAGAGTAAGGATCACCCGCGCCGAAGTTAACAGCTTCGGCACGGGGCTTCGAGAGCAGTCATGGTTGGAAATTCTGCAGAGAACACCCATTCGGATGGAAGTCTTCTGTCGCGTCTTGATCGGTTTTGGATCAAGATTGAAGATGCGCTTTGTTTTGGTGGTGCTCTTGTCATTTTAGGACTAATGATTTTTGGCACTGCGAATGCGATCGGGCGTAAATTCTTTGATATGCCACTTTGGGGTTACACTGATCTTGTAACACTATTTATGGTGGCGTTTGCATTCTTGGCGGTCTCAGCCATGCAGCGAGTCGGTGGTCATATTCGAATGGAGTTATTTATCCGCCAAATGAGTGGAAGAAAGATATGGGTTGTTGAATTTTTAGGTGTGATGGTAGCTCTTTTTATTATGGCTGTCTTACTTTTTTACACCTCAACGGCCTTGCTCAGGTCTGTCGAGTTAGGAGACACAACTATTGATCGGGAATTGGCAATTTGGCCAAGTAAAATATGCGTGCCAATTGCTTTTGCTGTTTTGATGGGGCGACTAATTTTGCAAAGTTGGGGTTACTGGCGATTAATTATTAATCCAATGTCAATTCCAATAGCTGTACCCCTAATGCACAACGAGGAAGAGTTAGCAAAAAAAGAAATCCAAGATACCTTTGGCGAGAGCGCTGCTGGCGGCGCTGGATTAAAGGAATAGCGTGCCGTAATGGATGATCTAACCATAGGTCTTGTCGGCTCGGGTGTTTTAATTTTCTTAGTATTATTAGGGGTTCGTGTAGTTTACGCATGTGCCCTGATAGGGCTTTTAGGCATCACGACTATTGTTGGTTGGACTGGCGGCGCAGGTAACGCTGGCATGATTCCCTACGCCAAGGGAACTATTTACGCACTTTCCGTTTTACCTATGTTCATTTTAATTGGCTTTCTAGCCTATCACGCGGGTATGACAGAGAAGCTCTTCGATGCGGCACGAAAATGGTTTGGCTGGGTGCCGGGCGGATTGGCGGTGGCTACGGTTTTTGCAACAGCTGGTTTTGCAGCCGTTTCTGGTGCATCTACTGCAACGGCGGCTGTATTCTCCCGGGTCGCTATCCCCGAGATGTTACGGTATGGCTAAAGTCAGCGATTAGCGGCAGGAGTTGTTGCTGCGGGGGACACCTTGGCGTCACTTATACCACCAAGCGCGATCTTGGTGATTTATGCGATAATTGTTGAAGAATCTATTGGTCGATTGTTAGTTGCTGGTTTTATTCCGGGTATTGTTTCTGCCGTTATCTACGCCTTGTTGATCATTTTTATGGCCACGAAAAACCCAGAGATGGGCCCCCCAGTTAAAGGTTTTACTTGGTCAGATCGAATTGAAAGTTTACCCGGCACATTCCCGGTAATATTTGTCATCGTTATTATCTTCTTCTCCATGTACACCGGTACAGCGACCCCGACGGAGGCGGGCGCAGTTGGGTCCTTTGTAGTTTTCGTTATGGCGCTTTTGGGCGGCATGAAATGGAATACCTTGAAAGACGCTTTATTAGAAACGGCACGCTTGACTGTGATGATTTTCTCTCTCGTCTGGGGTGTGCTGATCTTTGTTCGCTTTATGGGTTTTGCAGAACTGCCCTCGGTTTTTGCTGAATGGGTTGTTGGTTTGCCGCTTCCACCGGTTGTCACCATGATCTGTATTCTGATGTTTTATATTATCCTCGGTATGTTCATGGATGCCATTGGCATGTTGTTGTTGACCTTGCCCGTTGTTTACCCAGCGGTGATTGGTCTAGGATATGACCCTATCTGGTTTGGCATTGTGGTTGTTAAAATGTGCGAGGTGTGCCTAATCACGCCACCCATTGGGCTCAACTGTTATGTTGTTGCAGGGGTTAGGCCTGATATACCCCTGCAAGAGGTTTTTAAGGGTATCGGACCATTCTTTGTTGCGGATGTGATCACGTTAGGCGTTTTTTTAGCTTGGCCAGAAGTTATTACTTGGTTACCCGATCTTATGATTAAAAAATTTTAAGATTGGGTAGAGTTCCAGTAAAGTGTCGTAATGGGTATAGCTTTCTAGATATCTAATTATATTCATAAAGTGCTTTTGTATAACCTCGAAGACAAGCTCACCTCTCTGATAATGAATAGTGGAACTAACCGTCACAATACGTGCAGTATTTTGGAGCGTTGGTTCAGTTGCTTCTGCTATGGGGCTAAGAATATCCTCCGAGCAAACGGGCTTTATAAATTTTACTGAAGTCTAAAAAAAAGCAATTAAAATATCGCCTCTCGTTAACACTAATTGGCCGGCTCCAGTGGCCGTTTGGGCTAATAGTTGGATTTCATGCGCGAGCACACCCGAATGCCTCCGCGCCTTGAAGTTCCATTTATCGGAGAGGATTTGGCGATTATCTCCAGACGTCAACTGAAAAACTGCAAAAAATATCTTTCTTATTGTCCTCTACTTTATTGGCTATTGGCTCTCAATTTTGAGGTCTTAGAATCTATTAGATTCAGCTAATACATGGGCGTGCGGGGCGAGACTTGCCTCCGTGATTATCAAAAGTTTACCAATCAAATAAAATTGATCCCACATGACAAGTCTACTAATAATTTGGTGACAGAATCATGGCTGTGTATGCGAAAATATAGGGGCCTGCGTGTCTTCCTAGTTCACGTCAAAATCCTTGAAATGTGAGTCGGTTGGGAGCGAGCCGATTTTGGATAATTTTCTTCAGATGTGAGCGCGGGAATTTTTAAAGACCATATTCTTAAATGCTGATGCTTCCACTGAGTCGGTACTTCTATATCGCTGACACTCTGCCAGTCGGTTTCAATAGTGGAACCTTGATAAGGTATTCACGAAACTTGCTCTGATATTGGAGGGTGTAAACCTTTGCATGGTCTGGTTTAAAATTCAGAAATATTTTTTGTGAATTTCGTTCTACTTAGTTTGAAGACTTGGATACAAAACTGGCCGTTAGTCGAGTAATATTTTAACCTGATATACGGGGACGAATGGAAGTTGCATCTCTAATATATGACTAATTTGTATGAAAAGTTTTTGTCCGGAAGCTCGATTCGTCTCATTAGCCGTCCCAAAGTAATCTAGTCAACGCAGGGACCATAACATCTTGGGTAACCATATACGCGTCTAATATTTTGGGACCTGCTGAAAATATATTTTTGATCAGTTGAAAAAGTAATCATCGCGGCAGATTAGTGCTACCCGTAAGGTACTCGTCCACCGCGCGGGCACACTGACGACCTTCACGGATTGCCCAAACTACTAGCGACTGCCCTCGGCGCATATCCCCGGCTGCAAAAACCTTATCGATCGACGTGGTGTAATTGTCGACGCTGGCTTTGACATTACCCCGTTCATTATAGGCCACACCGATGCCGTCTAGTAGTCCTTTGTGTATGGGATTATTGAACCCCATTGCCAACAAAACTAGGTCAGCTTTTATTTGGAACTCGGAATTTGGAACTTCTTGCATGCCCTCCGAACCCCTCTCGAGGCGCACCGTATTTAAAGCGGATACCCAACCATTTTTGCCTTCAAAAGATTTTGTTGCCACCGCCCACTCTCTAAGGCATCCCTCATCGTGGGAGGAAGAGGTTCGAAGCTTTAGCGGCCAATTTGGCCAAGACAGACTTTTATCCTCGCTACTAGGAGGTTTTGGCATAATTTCCATTTGTGTAATTGATGCCGCGCCTTGACGATTTGAGGTGCCCACGCAGTCAGCTCCTGTATCGCCACCGCCAATAACTACAACATGTTTTCCAGTGGCCAGAATGTCGAGATTGTCCACAATTAACTCCTCGGAAATACGCCTATTTTGCTGTGTTAGAAAACGCATGGCAAAATGAATGCCTTTTAGATCACGGCCCGGTAAAGGAAGATCCCGAGGAACTTCTGCCCCACCAGTTAGCACCAGTGCATCAAAATCCGTCATCAAAGTGAGAGGGTTAATATCGACGCCCACGTGGCTATTAGGGCGAAATTCTACACCCTCGGCTTGCATCTGCGAAATACGTCGGTCAATGAGGTTTTTATTCATTTTGAAATCTGGGATGCCATAGCGCATTAAGCCGCCAATTTTAGCATTTTTCTCAAAAATAATAACCCGATGGCCAGCACGCGCCAGTTGCTGTGCGCAAGCCATACCCGCAGGCCCAGACCCCACCACCGCAATCTGCTTCCCGGTGCCGTGAGGGGGAACAATCGGTTGCACCCATCCTTCTTCCCACCCTTTGTCAACTATGGCGCACTCAATTGTTTTGATGCTAACAGGTTCATCGCTAATATTTAGGGTACAGGCTGCCTCACAGGGCGCTGGGCAGATACGCCCGGTGAATTCTGGGAAATTGTTGGTGGAGTGAAGAACGTCCAAGGCTTGTCGCCAGTCGCCACGGTAAACCAGGTCGTTCCATTCTGGGATGATGTTATTGACTGGGCACCCGTTATGGCAAAATGGAATGCCGCAATCCATGCAACGTGCACCTTGATTTGAGACACCCTCATCCGTCAGTGGGATAAAAAATTCATCATAATTTTGAACTCGCGTCTCGGCCGCTGTATACGTTCTATCCGTGCGTTCTATCTCCATAAACCCCGTGGCTTTGCCCATGGTGGCTATCCTCTCTCCTGAAAACTATCAATTTCCCGCAGCAACATGTAATCTTGGCGAGTTTCTCTCCCCTACCCGCATATCTGTGAGGGCACGTTTATAATCAATGGGGACGACCTTGAGAAATTTAGCTATGTGGTTGTCCCAGTCAGCGAGGATAGACTTTGCCCTGCTGGAGTTGGTATAATGAAGATGCTGTTCAACCAAATAGTAGATACGTTGAGCGTCATCAGTTAACATATCGGTCATGACGTCGTCGAGCCTGAGCCCTTCTGTTGAGACGCTCTTTCCATGAATGCGCTCGAGTTCGACCATCTCGCCGTTGCAGCGTTTAGTGAAGTCACCGGTTTCATCTAAGATATAGGCTATGCCGCCGGACATTCCGGCTGCAAAATTTCGCCCGGTCCCACCAAGAACAACTACGCAGCCACCGGTCATATACTCGCAACCATGGTCGCCGACTCCTTCAACAACAGCAATAGCACCGGAATTTCGGACCGCGAAACGTTCTCCGGCAACACCATGAAAATAACATTCCCCGCTAATCGCGCCATAAAGAACAGTGTTACCAATGATAATATTATCCTCAGGTATGATTGAGCTGGCACTTGATGGCCTTACAATCAAGCGACCGCCTGAGAGCCCTTTGCCAACATAATCATTCGCGTCCCCCTGTAAATCAATAGTTACACCTTTAGCTAACCATGCCCCGAGGCTCTGCCCGGCTGTGCCTGTCATGTTAATTTGAATTGTGTCGTCTGGCAGACCCGCGTGACCATAACGCTTGGCAATCTCGCCTGACAACATAGCCCCTACAGTACGATTGATATTGCGGACTGACATCTCAATAATCACTGGAGTTTTATTTTTAATCGCAATTTGAGCTTGCTTGATCAGTTTTTTATCAAGGGCTTTGTCAAGTCCATGATTTTGGGTTTCCGAGTTGAAGACTGCTACGTCTGGTCCAACCACGGGAATGGTGAATATCGGCCTGAGATCTAAGCCCTTCGCTTTCCAGTGATTAACTGCATCACGAGTATCCAAACGATCCATTCTACCGATCATTTCATTCATCGTTCGAAAACCAAGCTCTGCCATGATTTCCCGCACTTCCTCGGCGATAAACTTAAAAAAATTCATGACATCCTCGGGTTTACCAGTAAAGCGTTTGCGAAGTTCTGGGTCTTGTGTTGCGACTCCGGTGGGGCAGGTGTTTAAGTGACATTTACGCATCATAATGCAACCTGAGGAGATCAATGCGGCTGTCGCGAACCCAAACTCATCTGCACCCAGAAGCGCGCCGATAATGACGTCTCGGCCGGTGCGCAGTCCGCCATCCACTTGAACGGCGATTCGCCCGCGTAGTTTATTGAGAACTAGAGTTTGATGTGTTTCTGCAAGGCCTAACTCCCAGAACGAGCCAGCATTCATGATTGAAGTCAGCGGGCTTGCACCTGTACCGCCATCATTACCTGAAATGGTCACGTGATCAGCATGTGCCTTTGATACCCCAGCCGCAACTGTGCCAACACCAACCTCAGAAACAAGCTTCACCGAGATACGAGCTTTTGGATTGACGTTTTTTAAGTCGTGGATGAGCTGCGCCAAATCCTCAATAGAATAGATATCGTGATGGGGTGGGGGTGAAATCAAGCCTACGCCGGGAGTTGAATGCCGAACCTTTGCAATACCCATATCAACCTTGTGGCCGGGGAGTTGGCCGCCTTCGCCGGGTTTCGCGCCCTGAGCCATTTTAATTTGAATGTCATCAGCGTTGACGAGGTACTCCGTAGTTACACCGAAGCGTCCGGATGCCACTTGTTTAATAGCGGATCGCATATTGTCGCCGTTTTTTTGCAATGTGTAACGGCTAGACTCTTCGCCACCCTCACCCGTATTTGATTTGCCACCCAAGCGGTTCATGGCAATGGCAAGCGTGGTATGAGCCTCCCACGAAATTGAGCCGAATGACATAGCGCCCGTAGCGAAACGTTTTACAATTTTTGTCGCGCACTCCACTTCATTCAGCGGAACGGGGACCCCAGCACGTTTTAGTTTGAATAGCCCACGTAGATTTCGGAGCTTCAGACTTTGATCATTGACCTCGTCAGAGTATTCTTTGAACTTGTCATAATCGTTCGCTCGGACGGCGTGCTGCAGCCTACCCACAGTTGATGGTGACCAAACATGCTCCTCACCGCGCAGCCGATATGCATAATCACCCCCTACATCAAGAGCGTTGGTTAGTATTGGATCATCGCCAAAGGCAGCTTGATGTCGTTGCAGGGTTTCTTCCGCCACCTCTTTCAAACCAATGCCTTCAATTACGGTTGCTGTTTTGGTAAAATATTTTTCGACGAATGCAGAATTGAGGCCAACAGCGTCAAAGATTTGTGCGCCACAATAAGACTGATATGTCGAAATACCCATCTTTGACATAACCTTCATTATTCCTTTTGAGATTGCTCGGGTGTAACGAGCGTGAATGTCACTTACTGTGACTGGCTCGTCCAGATCATCACGAAGCGCAGACAGCGTATCCATTGCGAGATACGGGTTAATGGCCTCTGCGCCATATCCCGCCAACAGACAAAAATCATGTACTTTTCGGGCCTCACCTGTCTCTACCACCAAACCAACCTCCGTCCGTAAGCCCTCGCGGATAAGATAATGATGAACGGCGGCGGTGGCCAAAAGTGCTGGAATAGCAATATTATCAGCATTCATTCCGCGGTCAGAAAGTACTAAAATATTGTGGTCGGTTTCCACGATGTTCTTGGCTTTTTCGCACAACTTATCCAGCGCGATAGCCATGCCCTCTGCGCCCTCTGATGCAGCGTAGCAAATACTGAGTGTCTCTGCACGAAAGTCAGCATCGAGGAGATTTTGTATTCGCCGTATTTTTTCTAAATCACCATTGGTTAGGATCGGTTGGCGAACTTCCAAGCGCTTGTGACTGCCCCCGGTCTCCAAATCAAGCAAGTTGGGCCTTGGCCCGATTAATGACACCATGGACATGACCGACTCTTCTCTAATCGGATCTACTGGTGGGTTGGTCACTTGGGCAAAATTCTGGTGAAAGTAGTCAAATAACACTTTTGAGCGGTCTGATAGGACCGCGGGTGGTATATCCCGGCCCATTGACCCAACAGGATCCTGACCACCCTCCACCATTGGCATGAGAAAGAATTTGATATCCTCTTGACTATAACCGAAAGCCTGCTGACGATCGAGGAGAGTGCCTCGGTCTGGCGGCATGGCTGATATTTCTTGGGGAAGATTTTCCAATTTGATTTGCGTTGCCGCAAGCCAAGCACCGTAAGGTTTTGCCTCAGAGAGAGTGGCCTTTAATTCTTCATCATCAACGATGCGTCCCTCTTCCAAGTCAATCAGGAGCATTTTGCCTGGTTGCAAACGCCATTTAGCAATGATGTTTTCTTCTTTGTATGGCAATACGCCAACTTCAGAGCCAAGCACAACATGATCATCATCAGTGACGATATATCTCGCCGGACGGAGGCCGTTCCGGTCTAATGTGGCACCAATTTGCTTTCCGTCGGTGAAGGCGATGGCGGCTGGGCCGTCCCAAGGCTCCATCAAAGCGGCGTGATATTCATAAAATGCTCTCCGTTTTTGATCCATTAAAGGATGGCCATCCCAAGCTTCTGGAATCATCATCATCATTGCGTGAGCCAAGGAATAACCGCCTGCGACCAATAATTCTACGGCGTTATCGAAAGTCGCAGTATCTGATGCCCCGTCGCCTATCAACGGCCACAGCTTTTCAAGATCATCACCGAGTAAGTTGGAGATCATGGAATGGCGGCGTGCCAGCATCCAATTAATGTTACCACGCACAGTATTAATTTCGCCATTATGACAGAGATAACGGAAAGGCTGTGCTAATGGCCACGATGGAAAAGTGTTAGTAGAAAATCTCTGATGAACAAGGGCTAAGGCGGACATAAGGCGCTGATCCTGCAGATCAAGATAGTACTTATTCAAATTCGGCGCGAGAACCATACCTTTGTAAACGATGGTACGGGCTGATAACGACGGCATATAAAAATGCCCAATGTCTTCGAGATCTGCATCCCAAACGACATGATGAGCTTGCTTTCGAATGACATATAACTTACGTTCAAAAGCATCAGTATCCTCGCAACTTTTACCTCGCTTAATAAATACCTGCCGAATGAGAGGTTCATTAGGTTTGACACTATCGCCGAGCCAAGAATTATCGACGGGGACATCCCGCCAACCAAGAACTTCTTGGCCCTCCGCGCGTATGGTGCGCTCAATAGCCTCTTGGCACACGCTTGTGTGAGCTGGGCTCCGCGGCAGAAATACCATGCCGACCCCATATTCGCCCTCCACAGGCAGCTCAAAACCAAGATCGCCTTGTTCCGCTCTAAAAAAAACGTCAGGAATTTGCAGAAGCATCCCCGCTCCATCGCCAGCTAGGGGATCTGCACCAACCGCACCTCGATGATCTAGATTGATAAGGATTTCTATACCCCGACGAACAATGTCATGGCTCCTCCTATTCTTGATATTCGCGATGAATCCAAGGCCACAGTTATCATGTTCGCGCACAGGATCATAAAGACCTTGTTTTTTAGGTAATCCTGGAGCGGAACGCTCTTTAATCAAGTTGTGCGTGTCGGGCCTACCACTTCGGCGCATGTTCTCTCCCATTTATTGGAAAATTGAGGCCAGCGTAGATAGCAAAACTAAAGCTCTCATGCCAGCGCCAAATAGTATTTTAATACATTTACCATAACATAATCATCTTTGTGAAATTTTTAAGCACAAACAATTCTTGGGTGATTGCCCGAGGCTTGGTATAAGATTACTCGATTTAGGGAGTTGGTAGGTTGGCATACGTACATATAGCGGTTTTAGCTGTAGTTCAGGGGATAACGGAATTTCTTCCGGTAAGTTCGTCTGGACATCTCGTTTTGGTTCCGCTTTTTCTTCAGGTGCCAGATCAAGGACTTCTGATTGATATAGCCGTGCATGTGGGTACTTTGGGGGCGGTGATTCTCTATTTTTGGCGGGATATGTGGTCGATATTTGGCGGTATCACGCGGTTATTAAAGGGACGGCGCGATCGAGGTTCCAAATTAGCGGGCTTACTTCTCATCGGTTCGGTCCCGGTTGTCGCAGCTGGGTTTCTGCTTAATAACCTGTCTCCGGGCGGCATAAGAGGGCTCGAAGTTATTGGCTGGGCGACACTTGGGTTTGGTGTACTCCTATTAATCGCTGATAAAATTGGTATGACATTGCGGCGAATAGAACATTTACGCTGGGGTGATGCAGTAATTATTGGAATGGCCCAAGCGCTAGCATTAATCCCGGGAACAAGTCGCTCCGGTATCTGTATGACGGCGGGGCGAATGATGGGGATGGAGCGTCATGAGTCGGCGCGTTTCGCAATGCTACTCGGTATTCCTGCGATTTTTGCTGCGGGTGCCTTAAAGGGTTGGGAGCTCTACCAATCTGATAATTTTCAGCTAACTTTGGACGCTATCCTAGCAGCGGGCCTGTCGTTTTTGACGGCCTTGGTAGCAATCACATTAATGATGGCTTGGCTTCGTCGTGCATCTTTCACCATATTCGGCGTGTATCGAATATTACTCGGGATATTCCTTTTGGCTATTTCTTACCGATGGATTAGTTAGCCGGTGAGTACCTTCCGGGCTATTTGAGTATAAATTTTTACCGCAGTTGCAGTCGCGCCAATGGAGACCCATTCATCATTTTGACCACTCATACCCAGCTCTCCGGGCCCAATGATTGCACGAGGGATTCCCAGAGCCGGAACGAGCACATTTGAATCTGAAAAATAGTGTGCCCCCCCAACTCTATCATTACTGCCCATAATCCGATTACGAATATCCAAGCAAGTAAGGATAAATGGGTCCTAGGCCTCTGTTTCGATGGGTAGTTTTTCGTCAATTACCTCAAAGCTAAAACTAGAATCTGATATTGCTCTGAGTTTCTCAATAATAAGATCTGTTTTCATGCTCGGTAAAGTTCGGATGTCGAGAGTCGCACGCGCGTAATCTGGTCTCATGTTTGGAGCATTACCGGCGGCGAGACCATTAACGGCTATAGAGGGAAACCTGAGTGTTGGATGCGGTTTTGATGAAAGTTTCAGTCTTGATAGTTTTTTACAAAACGTTATCAGCTTTTGTATTGCATTATTGCCGCCAAGGGCGGATGAGTGGCCACTAGACCCACGCGTGATGACGTTTAGCCAGAGTGCTCCCGTCTCTGCATTAATCAGTCTGAGTGAACTTGGCTCACTAATTAAGAGCCAACCCGCATCTTTTAACGCACCAATCTCAACCATACGTTTTGCACCGATACAGTCGGTACTCTTTCCGGCGGAGAATGCTAGAATTAGATCGCCAGAGAGCTTTAATCCCTCGTTTTTCAAACAGGAAGCCGCAATAATCATGGCGGCGATACCACTCTTCATGTCCGCCGAGCCGCGTCCATATATTTTATCACCCACGATTTGGGGAAAAAATGGAGGATGCTGCCATCTAGTATCTCCGATGGGCATAGTGTCCATATGGGCTGAAAAGACCAGTCCGGGTGAGAACCCTTTACCGGGTAATCGGGCTATGATATTTACCCGACCGGGTAGAAATTCGTCGCGAATAACGTTGAAACCGAATGCTTCTAACTCTTTGTGGAGATAAGTTGCGATAGCAGTTTCATTGCCGGGGGGATCAGGGCTCGCATGGCTGATAAGCCCCGCCAATAGGGAAAGTAGAGCGTCCATCAAGCAATCAGTATCCAGCTTGGACATTTACGGTATTGAGGGGGGGAATACCCCTTTCCACCCGACGTATATTTTCGGCGATATAAGCGGCTGCAGATTGGGGCACGGTTAAACTCGCCATATGCGGGGTTAGTTTAATCTTTGGATGAACCCAATATGGATGATCATGGGGCAGTGGTTCAGCGTGGAAAACATCCAATGTTGCTCCCGAGAGCTGGCCGCTGTTTAAGGCTTTTATCAGGTCTTTATCGATAACATGAGCTCCTCGGGCACAATTAATCAGGACTGCACCTTTCGGAAGCATGGCTAAATTTTTACTGTTAATTATACCTTTGGTCATTGAGGTTATCGGGAGTAGGCAAACTAGAATATCTGACCTTGCAAGAAAATCTGGGAGCATATCCATACCGAAGAAAGATTGAACACCGGGCATTTCTTTTTTACTTTTGCTCCAACCGGCGACGTCGTAGTTTAATAAGGTTAGCTTTGTGGCTGCATCGCCGCCCAGCTGACCTAACCCCAAGACCCCCACGCGCCGCAGCCGCGGATCATGTTGCGGGATGTGTTCCCATATTCCTTCGGACATCATCTTAGCGTAACGGCCCATGTTGCGATGATAATGGATCACCCAGTAAAGAACGTATTCTGTCATGCCGGCTGTGAGGCTTCGATCAACAAGGCGAGATACAGGCACAGAGATAGGAAGTTCTGGATCAGCGGCCAGATGGTCGATCCCAGCGCCCAAGCTTAAAATAGCCTTTAAATTTGGATATTTTCTGAGTTCTCCTGCAGGAGGTTTCCATGCAAGCGCGTAGTCAATTTCTTCCCTGGCACCGACCTCATCTGGCCATAATCGAAACTCTAAGTCGGGCAGCTCTTCCCTTAAGGCTTTACGCCAAGGGTCAGCGCGATCCTCTGTTGAAATAAAAAGTAGTTTCAAGAGTTCAATGCCTCCACAAGTCACCAATCTGGTCTATAATCCCTGCAAAATATATGCAGTGTAATTGCCAAATCATATCAAAACTCGACTATCGTACCACGGATCCCGTAAAATAAAGGGTTTAATTACTTTTTTACAAAACCAAAAGTTTACGGCTGTGGAGTAATTTCTCAGTAACGCTATAAAGCACGAGTGAATTTTCGTAAGGGGAAGTATGAAAGCCTTACAATACTCAACCAGCTATTCAGAGAAGTGAAAGTAATAACCTCCGTATCAATAGCCGCAGGCTTCTCGCTGAAGTAGGGAGAAATTAGCGAGTAGAGAATAACAAGACAGTTCCTTCTGGGTAAAAATTAATGTGTATACAATCGCTACGCCTCACTAAGTCACAAGGGATGTACTATGACTCTAGTAAGGGTGAATGCGAAATGAGTAGGAAGATTGCCCAGCGCCACCGTATTAAAAATTTTATCGAAAACCTTTTAGGTCTTTTGGCTGTTTATGCGGCGCGTTGAGCGCGGCAGGTGTAGGTGTTTTGCGAGATAGGTTAGGAGCACTTTATGTTCCAACAACTCCACTTTCGTCAGCCTCTAAATCGAAGGCAGCAGCCATTAAAGCCCGGGTATAAGATGTCTCGGGCGCGTCTATAACCCTTTCAGCTGGCCCCGCTTCCACTACTTGTCCGTCTTTCATAACAATAATCTCATGGGATAGAGCTCGGATGACTTTTAGATCGTGGCTGATAAACATGTACGAGAGGCTATGCTTGCGTTGAAGGTCCCGCAATAACTCTGTGATCTGTGCCTGCACAGACATGTCCAGCGCCGAGGTCGGCTCATCAAGAACAATGAATTTTGGCTTCAAGACAAGTGCTCTAGCAATAGCGATTCTTTGACGTTGGCCACCAGAAAATTCGTGCGGGTAACGATCCTGCATGGCCGGGTCAAGGCCAACTTCCTCCAGCGTTTCACCGATTAATTGCCGTCGGTTATTGTGGATGCCGCCGAGTTTATGTACCAACAGGCCCTCCTCAATAATTTGACCAACTGATAAACGTGGGCTCAATGAGGCGAAGGGGTCTTGGAAAACGATCTGCATTTCTCGGCGCAGCGGCCGTAAATTCTTGAATTTTAGCTCTTGCAAATCATTTCCCAAAAAAGTGATCTCTCCCTCGCTTCTTTCAAGCCGTAAAAGGGCGCGGCCAAGTGTAGATTTTCCTGACCCTGACTCCCCCACTACCCCTAATGTCTGGCCGCGTTTTATCGAAATCGAGATACCGTCGACGGCTTTAATGTTCCCAACTGTGCGTCTTAGCAGCCCTTGTTTTACCGGGAACCAGACTTTTAAATCTTTAACTTGTAAAATATTGTCCGCACCTTCGTCAGGTCTATCTGGGCGACCCTTAGGTTCTGCAGCTATTAGTTTTTTCGTGTAATGGTGCGAGGGAGCGTTCAGTACCTTCTCGACAAAACCTTGCTCAACGATTAGACCCTCTTTCATTACACAGACACGATCAGCTATGCGTCGAACTATCCCAAGATCATGAGTAATAAACAAAATTGCCATGCCAAGATCACGCTGTAGGTCCTTTAATAATTTCAGAACCTGCGCCTGTACAGTAACATCTAGAGCTGTTGTGGGTTCATCAGCGATTAGGAGGTCTGGATCGTTAGCTAGCGCCATGGCAATCATTACCCGTTGTTGCTGACCCCCAGAGAATTCATGTGGCAATGCTTTAAGACGATCGAGAGCAGAATTTAATCCAACCACTTTTAACAACTCGATGACGCGGGTGTGGGCTTCTGTGGGGGTCATGGCCTTGTGGATTAGCAGTGTCTCAGATATTTGTTTTCCGATAGAATGCAATGGGTTAAGGCTGGTCAACGATTCTTGAAAAATCATCGAAATGTCATTGCCGCGTAACTCTTGCATGCGATAATCTGAGGCGGTTACCAGTTCTTCACCTTTAAATTGGATAAGGCCCTGAGGATGATGGGCCAGCGGGTAGGGTAGGAGGCGCATGGACGATAGTGCCGTCACTGTTTTGCCAGATCCAGACTCGCCCACCAGCGCAAGTGTCTCGCCCTTTTCAATATGAAAGGAGACCCCCCTCACCGCTCTGACCTCACTGTCATCGCGCCCAAAAGAGACATGCAAATTCTTTACCTCCAACAAGCGACTCATTTATAAAGTTTCCTAGGGTCAAAAGCGTCACGGACAGCTTCGCCGATGAAGACTAACAAGGACAGCATCAGAGCAATCACCATAAATCCTGAAATTCCAAGCCATGGAGCGCCGAGGTTTGCCTTACCCTGATTCAGGAGTTCCCCTAGTGATGGAGATCCAGCGGGCATCCCGAATCCAAGAAAATCTAATCCAGTCAGCGTGGTTATGGACCCGGCGAGGGTAAATGGCATGAACGTGATCGTGGCGACCAGAGCGTTTGGCATTACGTGTTTGTATATTAAAATTAAATCAGAAGCGCCAAGCGCGCGCGCTGCGAGGACAAAATCTAGATTTCGCGCACGGAGGAACTCCGCACGAACGACGCCAACAAAACCCATCCAACTAAAAAGCAGGAGCAAGCTAAGAAGCCACCAAAAATTTGGTGTTATTATACTTGCAAGAATAATTAGTAGGTATAGCACAGGCATCCCTGCCCAAATTTCAATGAACCTCTGCCCGATAAGGTCAAGCAGTCCACCATAGAAGCCCTGAAATGCACCTATAGAAACTCCTAGAATTGCGCTGATGATCGTCAGTACAAAGCCGAACAAGATAGATATTCTAAACCCATAAATCAGCCGTGCGGCAACATCACGGCCCTGGTCGTCAGTGCCGAGCCAGTTATCGGAACTAGGTGGTGCTGGCGCAGGTACTGGCAGATCGTAATTGACTGTGTCGAAGCTGAATCTGATCAGAGGCCAAATCATCCAGCCTTTTTCATTGATTAATTCTGCAACGAATTCATCTCGGTAATCAGTTTCAGTCTGAAATTCGCCCCCGAAGGTGGTTTCTGGATAATTGATAAAAGTAGGCGCGTATAACGTCCCATTAAATACAACCAACAATGGTTTATCATTTGCGATAATCTCAGCGAATAAGGTTACAAAAAAGATAATTAAAAAAAGCCATGATGATATGTAGCCACGTTTGTTTTTTTTAAAATTTTCGATTCGGCGCCGGGTAAGCGGCGTCACAGGCATGCCAAGAAAATGATCACGTGTCAGCGGATTCCGGGTAGTGGCGGGGGAACGATGGTGAGTAAGCATGGTTAGACGTCCCGTGCTTCAAAGTCGATCCGGGGATCGATGATGTGATACATTATGTCGCCAATAATCCCCAGTAATAGTCCAAGTAGGGTAAAGAAATAAAGTGTGCCAAACATTAATGGATAATCACGCTTTACTACAGCTTCGAATCCCAAAAGCCCAAGCCCGTCTAAAGAGAAGATTACTTCTGTTAACAGTGCGCCGGTGAATAATATGCCAACGAACGCTGAGGGAAAACCAGCAATGACAATTAGCATGGCGTTCCGAAAAATATGACCATAGAGTATTTTTTTATTTGCCAATCCCTTAGAACGGGCGGTCACAACGTATTGTTTGTTAATCTCTTCAATGAAGGAATTTTTGGTCAACATTGTGAGACCGGCAAACCCGCCAATCACCATGGAAATCACCGGTAAGGTCATGTGCCAGAAATAATCTTTAATTTGACTAATCAGCGATAAATTTTCGAAATTTGACGAAGTTAATCCGCGTAAGGGAAACCAGTCGAAGTAGCGTCCACCTGCGAACAGAACTATTAGCAAAATTGCAAACAGAAACCCCGGAACCGCATTGCCGAATATGACCACGCTGGACGTCCAAATATCAAACTTGGACCCGTCCCGAACCGCCTTAGCAACACCCAAAGGTACTGATATAAGGTAGACTAACAGCGTGGTCCAAAGTCCCAAGGAAATAGATACCGGCATCTTGTCGATAACTAGCTGTGTAACGGACCTGTCTTGAAAATAACTGTCTCCAAAGTCAAAAAAAATATAATTTTCCATCATTAGGATAAACCTTTTATGTAGGGGTTTATCCAAACCAAATTGCTTTTCGAGCTGCTCGATTAATTCTGGCGGCAGTCCCTGAGCACCGCGGTAGCGGCTGGCGCCACCGCCAGTTTTTTCAGCGCTCGTCTTGGTCTGAGTGGATGAGGTTGTTTCCTGACCCGCTTGGCCCCCAACCCGGGCAGTTGCATCTACAACTTCCCCGGAGATTTGGGCGATCATCTGCTCTACTGGCCCGCCGGGAACAAACTGTATTATAGCGAAATTGATGACCATTATACCAACCAGTGTCGGGATAATTAGCAATAAACGTCGCAGTATATAAGCGTACATGTCGTTAATTTAGCAATTTATCGATAAAACAGCAGGGTTAATTTTTTGCAGAAGCTAATTTCCCCTCAAGCGCCCTATTGCGCAAGGAATCCACCCACCAGGTAGTAAATTGATTACCTTGGATAGGAGTAGAGGTCGGCCGGCCAAATTTATCCCAATAGGCTATGCGGTCGTATTTTGCATGCCAATGTGGAATGATCCAATGACCCCATTGCAGAACACGGTCGAGGCTTCGCACAGCAGCGATGAGTCGTTTTCGGTCGGGGGAGGCAATAATTGTCTCTATTAAATGGTCAATGACAGGGTCTTTAATACCAATAAAGTTACGCCCGCCCTCCAAATCAGCTGCTTTTGAACCCCAATAATTACGCTGCTCGTTACCGGGTGAAAGGGATTGTCCAAAATTACCGACAATCATGTCAAAGTCGTAGGTCTGGAGTCGTCGACGATATTGTGACGGGTCCACCGTTCGTACCCGAGCACTCACGCCGAGTTTTTCCAAATTTTTTGCGAACGGAAGAACTACTCGCTCAAAAAGGGGACTAACTAGCAACACCTCAAACTCCAATTGCTTGCCAGTTCCGGTGTTAATTCGTTTGCCGTCCTTGATCTCAAACCCAGCTTTTTTTAATAATTTTCCAGCGACGCGCAAATTTTTGCGGAGCTCGCGTGGTCCGCCACCCACGGGTGGCTCATAGACTTTAGTAAATACGTCGCGGGAAACTTGATCTTCATATGCTTTTAAAATAGCTAACTCTTCTGCTCCCGGCAGCCCGGTCGCTGCTAGTTCTGAATTATCAAAATAGCTTCGGGTGCGCGCGTATTGGCTATAAAATAAGTTTTTGTTCGACCATTCAAAATCGAAAGCATAGGCTAAGGCTTGGCGGACCAGTTTATTTTTAAATTTGGTGCGCCGTGTATTAAAGATAAAAGCCTGCATCCCAGATGAACGATTGTGAGAAATTTCTTCCTTTTTTATAAAACCCTGGTGTACCGCTTTGAAGTTATAGGCCGTAGCCCAAGCCTTGGATGAATTTTCGTTTTTGTGGTCGTATTCACCGGCCTTGAAGGCTTCTAGTGCAATAGTGCTATCGCGATAATAATCGAAACGGATTGTATCAAAGTTATAAACGCCCCTATGAACTGGGATATTCTTACCCCAATAGTTTTTATCGCGTTCGATGGTAATGTGTCTGCCAGCATCAAAAGATGTAATTTTATACGGACCGGAGCCCAATGGTGGTTCAAGGGTTGTTTTGCTAAAATCGCGGGTTTTCCAATAGTGCTCAGGTAATATGGTCAATTGACCCAGTATAAGGGGAAGCTCCCGGTTTTCCCCCGGCTTAAAATCAAAGCGCACAGTGCGACTAGCGATTTTTCTTACCTTAGCTACATTGCCATAGTAAAACCTAAAATAAGGTGACCCTTTCTCCATCAGCGTATTGAAAGACCAGATTACATCTGCAACCGTTACGGGCTTTCCGTCATGCCACTTGGCCTCTTGTCGCAACTTGAAAGCCACCCATGACCGATCTTGAGGGACATAAATCTTTTCAGCCAATTCGCCGTATTGGCTGAACGCTTCATCGGCGGAACCGGACATAAGAGTGTTGTAGGTATAATTTGTTCCTGCTGCGCCATTCCCCTTGATGATAAAGTTGTTGAAAGTATCGAAGGTGCCTATGGCATGTAGTCTAACTAAGCCCCCTTTGGGTGCCTCTGGATTAACGTACTCAAAATGTTTAAAACCAGGGTTGTACTTGAGATTGCCATGCATAGCTATCCCGTGTCTGCCTTCTACACCATCGATAATATCGGCGATTAATTGCCCTGAGAGGGCCGAGAGACTGGTAAAAAAAACGCTGAGTAACAAAGTCTTCATCATAAAATACATATTGGTCGCCAAAGACCGGATGATCAAGCTATAGGATATGATGAGAGTAGTTTTTTCCTCATCTAAGAGGGTTGCGTAGACTTGTTAAAAGCTGAGTAACTCCAGTGCGGAGCCGTGGAGGTTTTCGTTACCGCAAGCCAGAACCGTACCATCGCTATCGAGATTTAGCATGTTACCCTGCCAGTCGGTAATTATCCCGCCTGCGCCTTCAATGACTGGAACCAGCGCAATATAGTCGTACGGCGACATGCTGGCTTCGCAGACAATGTCCATAAAACCACTGGCTAAAAGTCCGTAGGCCATACAATCTGAACCCCACAACATATATTTCACAGGGTTTTTTAGCTGGTTGAAACGGCATAGTTCTGCTCCTTGAAACATGTCGGGTGCTGTTGCTGTCATCCACACGTCTGATATACTGATACAAGAGCGCGTTTTAACTGTCATTCCTTGAAATGTAGTCTTGCGACCGAGGGAACCCACCCAACGTTCATGTAAAGCTGGCATGTCAATAACGCCTGCCACGGCTCTCCCTTCGTGCAATAATCCAATCAGGGTGCCGAAAATTGGTTTGCCTGAGAGAAATGATTTCGTGCCGTCAATAGGATCTATTACCCAAACGTATTCTTCGTTTGTTCGGGAGGCGCCGTATTCTTCCCCACAAATCCCATGATCTGGGTATCTCGCCTCTATCAAGTTGCGGATTTCCAGCTCTGCCATCTGGTCAGCAATTGAGACTGGGGTTTGGTCATTTTTTGTTTGAGCCTCTGCCGTTGAGCGGAAGTGAGCTCTGGTAATAGAGCCCGCAGCATCGGCAAGTTGCTCAGCAAAATCGACCAGTTCTTTAGGGCAGATATCCAAAGAGCTTAAGCCTTGATCCTTAGTTTACGGGAGGGGCTTTGGTGCATCGCTGAGCGAACGCAGATAAAGCAGCATAGAGGCGCGCTGGGCGGGTTTCTTAAGACCGGCAAAGGACATTTTAGTGCCTGGAGCATATGCTTTTGGTTTCGTCAAGAAGGCATCTAGATTTTGGTATGTCCACTCACCGCCTTTTTCTTTTAAAGCGTTGGAGTATTGGAAGCCGCTATTGGAAGCGGTAGTTTTACCAACGATCTCCCATAAATTTGGGCCAACTTTATTCTTACCACCTTTGTTGACCGAGTGGCACGCCTTGCACTTAGCAAAAATTTTCTCACCCTTAGCCATATCTGCGCTTGCCATCATAACGAGCGAATTTTCCATATCTTCGCTGACCTGAGCTATATCTTTGTTCGGGGCCTCTACCTCTGCCTCAACGGCGTAAGCGGCTATTGTGGGTTCGTTGGCCTCGACTAATAACTCGCCAGCCATATGGCTGCCAAAGGTAACCCACATAGCTATCAAAACTGCCAGTCCAATTTTGTGAACCCAATCGAAATGCATAGCTACTCCTTTCTTATCATCGGAGCGGAATTTAACTGTTTGCCGCCAATGGTGCAATCATCGTAAACCTAATAATTTGCGAAATAGGCTGTAATTATAACTGATCATTTTTTTAACTTTAGCAAGGCGTGCAATTCAATAAAAAACCCGATAGATTTGATGTATGTCTCTACCTTCCAGCCCAATTGTTGTTATCCCAGCTAGGCTGTCTTCCACTCGCCTGCCTAATAAACCACTGGCCGATATTGGGGGATATCCAATGATTATTCATGTTTGGAGGCGCGCCCTTGAAGCCGATATTGGACCAGTTTTGGTTGCGTGTGGCGATCTGGAAATTCTGGAGGTGATCAAGGATTTTGGGGGTAATGCTGTAATAACTAATCCTTCCCATCCCTCTGGTTCTGATCGTATTTACGAGGCTTTAGAAAAATTCGACCCCAGTCAGAATTTTGATGCGGTTATAAATTTGCAAGGTGATCTGCCAACGATCAGGATCGAGTTGGTGCAATCGGTGCTGGGGCCTCTGAAAGATATTAATGTAGATATTGCCACCTTGGTCGCCGACATGGTTGATCTGTCGCAGCGAAGCAACCCCAATGTTGTAAAAGCAGTGCTCGCTATGGGACCGGGGGGCCGCTCTGGGCGCGCACTGTATTTTAGTCGCAGTGCAGTGCCGTGGTGTAGTGATGATGGAGATAACAATAAATTGGTATTTTACCACCACATTGGGATTTATGCATACCGTCGTGAAGTACTAAAACATTTTGTGAGCCTTCCACCCGGGCAACTTGAAAAACGGGAAATGTTAGAACAGTTGCGTGCTCTTGAGGACGGCATGGTCATACACGCGACGCGCGTTGACACTATACCCTTGGGCGTCGATACTTTTGCGGATTTAGAGTGTGCGCGCGAGATTTTGGCGATTACGAAATGAGCGGATTTCTCCCATGAATGCTGCTGCAAATACCATTTCCTTCCAAGGCATGCCCGGAGCTTATTCCATGATGGCTTGCCAACTAGCTTACCCCGATATGATGCCTTTACCGTGTCGGACTTTTGAAGAGGCTTTTCAAGCTGTTACTGACGGCGCAGCTAAGCTTGCCATGATCCCTATTGAGAATTCTGTCGCAGGACGGGTTGCTGATATTCATCACTTGATGCCTCAGTCGGGATTAAAAATTGTTGCAGAGCATTTCCAAAGGGTAAATCATCAATTACTTGGCGTGGAAGGCGCAACCATTGAAGAACTGACGCACGTGCACAGTCACGTGCAAGCGCTCAGTCAGTGCCGCAAACTCATTAATGACCTAGGCATAGAGCCTGTTGTGCATGTAGACACAGCGGGTGCGGCTGAGGACGTTGCTGCGGGAGGTGATAAAACCCAAGCTGCTATAAGCTCTGAGCTTGCGGCGGATTTGAATTCTTTGAATGTTCTGCGGACAGACGTAGAAGATTCCGAGACGAACACGACGCGTTTTGTAGTCTTGTCGCGCGAGCCCATCGACCCTGGATTAAACCGCGAGGATGTAATAACAACCTTTGTTTTTGAGGTGCGTAATATTCCCGCTTCTTTATACAAGGCGCTTGGCGGCTTTGCGACGAATGGAATCAATATAACTAAGTTAGAGAGTTATGTAGATTCTGATTTTAACGCGGCACAGTTTTACGCAGATGTGGCTGCGCACCCGAAGCAGGAGTCAATGCAATTAGCTATGGAAGAACTTCAATTCTTTACCCATAACGTTCAAATTCTGGGGACTTATCCTGCGAGCTCTATGCGTAATCGCTGAGCATTAGAATTGATAAGCTCGAATAAGAAAAGCTTTAAAGTCCAATGTAAATGTCCACATGGAATAGCAAAATTTTGATAAAAGCATAATTTAAAAATGACGGTTGAGCTTGAGAATGTGGTCCTGTGCCTTGATTGCCTCGATCTCTCTCGCAGCAATATTTCATCATGTTCAGCATGCGGCTCAGGGCGAACTGTAATGCATTCTGAACTGGATAGACTGCATATTGCGCATATTGATTGTGACGCGTTTTACGCGAGTGTTGAGAAACGCGATGAACCAAGTCTTCGCGATCAGCCTGTAATTATTGGGCATGCAGGCGCGCGTGGGGTGGTAACGACAGCATGCTATATTGCTCGTCAATTTGGCCCGAGCTCCGCCATGCCAATGTTCAAAGCCATGCAAATGTGCCCACAGGCCGTTGTGATCCCACCCAATATGGTAAAATATAGAGAGGTCAGTAAAAAAATCCGCTTAATTTTTCTGGATGCGACACCGGTAATTCAATCCATTTCCCTAGACGAGGCCTATTTAGATCTCTCAGATAATGCGCGTGGTAATTTGACTCATGCTGCGGAAGGGACACCCGCTGTAGTGCTGGGGGAGGTTGCACGACGCATCGAAAAGGAGGTTGGGATTACGGTCTCTATTGGGTTATCCCACAATAAATTTTTGGCGAAGCTTGCATCCGATCTGAACAAGCCGCGCGGTTATTCAGTCATAGGTGAGGCGGAAAAACTGAGTTTTCTCGCCTCTTTGTCAGTGAAAAAAATTAATGGCGTGGGAGAGATCACAGCGCGCCGCCTAGGTGAATTCGGTGTAGAGACCATAGGTCAGTTACAACTTGTCCCAGAGGTAGAACTAATTAGCCGGTTTGGGAGGTTTGGGAGGCGATTGGCTGGTTTCGCTAAAGGGCACGATTTGCGCGCAGTAGAAGAGAATTGCCACGTCAAAAGCGTTTCAGCTGAGAAAACTTTCCTTCAAAATACTAACAGCATTGCGGACTTAATTGCTGCTGTTGAGCCTTTATGTGGGCGGATTGCCCAGCGTTTAGGGCATGCTGGCAATGCAGGTGGCACTGTGAACCTCAAACTTAAGACAGCAAATTTTAAAATATTGACTCGTACCCGCCAGTTACCGCACCTCACCCAGCGGGCTGACATTATTTTTTCACAGGTTAAGAAGCTTATCACGCGGGAGGCCGATGGTCGGTTTTTTCGTCTAATAGGGGTCGGCGTAAGCGATATTGGTCCGGCGGCACATGCAGACCCACCCGACCTTTTCCGCACGATATAGTATATTAGCTAAAGCGGGTGTTCCAAGGAATTAGTAATCGTTGAAGTATGAAAAGGACGAGCTAAGTACAGCGCAAAAACGATATTATATTTGCGCTGTTTAATTTCAATACTTCTTCCCCGGGGTGGCGGTTTTGTCCAACAAGAGCTCCTATCTTGACAGGAGGAACTTTATGTCGGCAATCAATTCGCTTATTCCACGCTTGGTGATACTCTCCCTTGACCTGCCATTAGTTGCCGGTGGAGGTGAGTTTTTGGCCGACTAAAGTCCTGAGATTCTCACGACGGTTGGCTTTTTTCGCTGTCTCCATTGTCCTAATTTAATTGCTCTATCCTGCTGACCCTAATCGCAAGCCTCCAGAGTTTTATATGTTGGGCGTCAACGGTATGATTGTATTTTCCGATAATGAGGGGCGTAATGTCGTGGCGCGAAGAGCATAGGATATTTGGGATATTGATCTTGCTTACGATGTAACAGTAAAAATGGGCCGCGACGTGGCCTTTTTGTCTCCTAAAACAACGGTAAAACTTCGGCCGGCGTCGAAGAGCTGAAAATGTTAATCGAGCCAGCATTTTATTCGGTGCCATCAGATGCCACTCTCTACCTCGGTTCGGTTCAGACGATGCCGTTTGCACGCCAGTCATTTGCAGAAATACTTTGTGCAATCGCTTAAGTATACGAAAACAATGATCCATCTCCTGGTGAGGGTATTGAAGCCAGTGGATGATTTATAAAAGCGGGAGTTTGTAGGTAGCGCCGAATAACATTGCACTAATGATAGCTATCGGGTACTTGAGTCGTCACGATCATTAAACCAGCTTTGTATTAACCAGCGGGCAATGGAGTCTGGCCGGGGTAGGCGGGGTTCGTCCTTCGATGAATCGTTCCATTCACTAAATCGACGCACTTCGTTAATTGTAAACCATCGGACATCCTGAAGTTCTTTAGGGTCCATCGTGATTTCTGTACTTGTGGCCGTAGCGCGGAAACCAAGCATGAGTGATGATGGAAACGGCCATGGTTGCGATGCCATATATCGCACATCGGTAACGTCAATATTTGCCTCTTCCATTACCTCTCGGGTGACTGCTTGCTCTAGTGTTTCGCCGGGTTCGACGAAACCGGCCAAGGTTGAATAAAGCGGAAAATCCCACCGAGTGCTTCTGCCTAGCAAGCAGCTAGGTGGACACGTTGTATCACCTGGATGCTCAACGAGCATAATTACAGCGGGATCGGTGCGGGGGAAGCTGGTGCGCGCGCAATCTTGATTGGTGCATAGACGCATGTGGCCCCCATCGCTTATTTCGGTTGAAGATCCACAATAGCCACAATGGCGGTGAGATCGGTGCCAGTAAGCGAGACCGCGGGCATAAGCCAATAATGCCGCGTCTGTTCGTGGAATAATCCAGCCTAATTGTCTTATGTCGATGAATTGCCCCTCGCCACCAGCCAAAGTTATGGCGTCAAACTCCTCAAAATGGCTAATGTCTGCGCTGAAGACCGGCGCATGAGTCTCATCAATCCCTAAAAAGACAACGCTTAACGCTGATTGAATGAGTTTAGGTGCGTCAGCTCGTTTTAGCAGCAATGCACGTAGACCGTCCCCTTCTTTTAGAATGTGGCTGCGGTTGCGCCAACAAGCAACGAACTTGACGTTAGCATCCGATAAGCTTTGCCCGAGCCATGCTTTATCTCGGCGTTTTAGGCCCGCTCTATCAAGAGGTACATCCGTGTAGGTTAAAGATGTTAGTGCGCGATTATACATAGGCTCAGTCTCGCATAGGGCTCCCATGAGGGCAATCGCTCCTAGATTTAATGGGGATCAAAATTTTTAAAATCGGGGAAATCACCTCTAAATGAATATATCAACGTGTCTTCGATTTGTTTACTTTTAGGCGGAGAGTACAAATGCCGTATATCGATATTTGTTCGTAAAACTATTCTTCGGTATTGGTTTCCCTAATAATACACTGATATAATGAACAAGGAAGGTTGGAAACGGACGGGCTTCTCGCCAACCCGGTCAGGTCCGAGAGGAAGCAGCCGTAACGAGTTCCAGCCCGGGTCGATGTCCAACCTTCCACCCCACTCCAAGATGACATGACATAAATGAAGTCCGTGAAGTTGGGTCGACCGAGGAATTCCATGAGAAAAAATATAACATGAGCGATTTTGACAACGCACCCTATCAAGTACTTGCTCGGAAATTCCGTCCGACGACCCTTTCAGGCTTGATCGGCCAAGATGTACTGGTCAAAACGATGATCAATGCATTCAAAACGCGGCGTTTGGCACATGCCTTTATATTAACCGGTGTCCGTGGTGTTGGTAAAACAACGGCAGCGAGGATTATCGCGCGCGCGTTGAATTGCATTGGGACCACCGGTGATGGTGAACCGACGACGGAGCCGTGCGGTCAATGTGAGCATTGTATAGCCATAGGGGAAGATCGACACGTAGACGTATTTGAGATGGATGCCGCGAGTCGTACAGGTGTTGAAGATATTCGTGAATTAATCGATGGGGTACGCTACCGCCCAACAGCAGCGCGAAAAAAAGTCTACATCATTGACGAAGTGCACATGTTATCAAAAAACGCATTCAATGCGTTATTGAAAACACTTGAAGAGCCACCAGAGCATGTAAAGTTTATTTTCGCTACGACCGAAATCAGGAAAGTACCCGTGACGGTTTTGAGCCGTTGCCAACGCTTTGATTTGCAGCGCGTCGGCATGAAAACATTAGAAGAGCATTTTACTGAGATCGCAGAAAAAGAGGGAGTACTGCTCACACCGACGGCGGTTAATTTAATCGCCCGCGCGGCTGATGGCTCGGTCCGAGATGGGTTGAGTATTCTTGATCAAGCGATTTCACATACACAGGGTAAGGTTGATGATGTTCAGGTCCGCGATATGCTGGGCTTGGCTGATCGAACGAGTAGTTTTCAACTATTCGAATTTTTGATGGCTGGGGATGCAATAGGGGCGCTTCAGGCCTTCGAAACCATGTTCATTGACGGCGCAGATCCAGAATCTATTCTTGAAGACCTTCTTGAGGTGGTGCATTGGATCACTCGAGCAAAAATTATACCCTCGTTGATGGAAGACTCGACAGTTCCCGAACTTGAGCGTAGTTGGGCTCAATCTTTGGAAGCGCGGCTCGCGATGCCAGAATTAAGCCGTGCTTGGCAAGTAATTTTGAAGGGATTGAATGAAGTACGAACAGCGCCATCCACGAGGCAAGCGGCAGATATGGTGCTTGTTCGCGTAGCGTATACGGCTACTCTGCCTACCCCGGATGAAGCGTTGAAGGCTCTGGATGATAACAAACCCTCTGAACCTATTTCGCATCCGGTATCCCCGGCTCCGCGGATGGACTCGGGGCAGTCACCTTCACCACCGCCGACACCCACTAAAGGCCCTCTGGTGAAGGACAGAGGTGGCTCGGTTGATGAAATTTCTAGCTTAGATGTCCCAGCCACTGTGGTATCGGATTCAAAATCCGAGGATGGTGTCTCAAATATTGAGCAGCGTTCGTCAAGAACCGTTCAGTCTTTTGATGAGGTGGTGGCCTTAGCGGATGAGCTTCGTGAGGGAATATTGCGAACGCATTTGATCAATAACGTGCACCTAGTATCTTTTGCACCCGGTTGCATAGAGTTGCGGCAGACAGAGGCTGCGCCAGCTGGGCTTGCTGGCCAATTGGGTGATTTTTTGAGCACAAATACTGGGGAGAAATGGGTGGTAAGTATGACTAAAGCTGATGGTGACCGAACTATGGCGGAGCAGCAAGCCATCCGCCACAGAATCTTGGAGGATGAGGCGGCTGGACATCCAATGGTCAAGCAAGTCTTGGATACATTTCCAGGTACCGAAATTAAAACGGTCAAGCCTCAGAAATAAATGAGCATGGATGGATGGGAGCTTATGGCTATCGAAGTGCGGACTATATCTGTTAATGATAAAATGCAAAAAGGTTATTCTTATGCACTTGTAATGGGCATAAACGAGGGATTCGATCCTGATTTTAAACCGTTTTATACACCGGTTCAGATGTTAAACATGGGAATTTTTGAGGGGAAGTACCTGAATGATTGCCACGATGAGTTTCCTGCAACTTGGTTCAAAAACGCAAATGTTAGCAATCACCCCAATCCAAAACTCAATTATTTTGGTATTAAAAGCCGTCAGTCGCTGTCGGTTTGGCGAGATAAAGGATGGATATATGGACCTGACCCCCGTGGCTGGTTTCAATGGTATTGCCGATATTTCATGGGTCGGCGGTTGCCCGAGGTAGATCCGATACAAATTAGACGATGGAGAGCATTCGCGCGGCACGCCGGCCAAATTCGAAAAAACTGTGAGCCTAAAGACATGTTTTGCCGACCACGCCAGCGCCAAGCTTTGTTGCAGTGGTCGCATAACTCGTTGATCTAAAATGCTATTTTGTAATTAAGAACTTATTCCCAGATGCCTGTCCCCAGGCTTCTATGAACTGGCCTAGGTGTGGGCGTGATTTGCTCTCCTTTTCAATGAGTGTGATGAGATCTGCGACCGCTCGGTTATAACTTTCGATCCTCATCGTTCCGCGGTGTAACATGAAGCGTAGGTAGAGGAGATAAGTGTTTAAAACGTCCATTTCACAGTAGTTGCGGACGCCTTGAATCTCACCGTTATTAACCATTTCTCTTACCTTAGTGCCGTCCACACCTATTTTTCCGGGATAGCCAAGCGCTGCGCATATTTCGGAAAGTTTGAGCCGTGTTGACGCACCATAGTCGGATAGTTGATCGATTAGGTCGCAGTGCCAGTTTAGGGAGTAACGGCTCCCATAGCTATTCCATTTGTCCCCAGCCTGATGCAGCCAAGATGATTGAATGCCGTGAACCATAGCTCTGTACTTTAGGACAGGGAGATCAAAACCCCGGCCGTTGAAGCTTACGAGACGCGGTCTTAGTTGCTCAAAATACTTAAAGAAACCCTCTAATAACTGAAATTCATCGAAGTTAGGTTCTCCACCTGACCGTAATTCTCTCAGGTAATACTCCTCTTGGCTGTCAAGTGTTTCGATTTCTGCTTCTAAAAAACTTATTGCAACAACTTTGTGAAATGGATGGCGCGGGAAAGGACTACGACCCCCAGAGACTTCCATGTGATAGCGTTCCAACTCAGCAAATCTGGCATCCTTATCGGGGTTGGTAAAGCCGGTGAGGTTAGGAACTACATCTGTATCCGGCACAGTTTCTATGTCGAAGACAAAAAGGTTTTTATGCTGCATGGCTATCCTTCAATAGTAATGGTATAAAGGTGGTTGCCCAAACGAAAGGAAACGCCTTATGAAAAACCTCAGTCAAATGCTGAAGCAAGCTCAGGAACTGCAAGGCAAAATGCAAGAAATACAAGAGCAGCTCACTGAATTGGAGGTTACAGGCACATCGGGTGGCGGCATGTGCAAGGTTATCCTAAATGGAAAAGGTATGGCGAAAAGCATCCATATTGATCCAGCCATAGTAACCCCTGATGATGCTTCATTACTAGAAGATCTTATTTTAGCGGCCATGAACGATGCGCGGGTAAAAGCCGACGAGCGCATGCGGGATGAAATGCAGAAATTGACAGGCGGGTTGCCTTTGCCACCGGGCACGCCTTTGCCGTTTTGACTACGCCGTGCTTGCGGAGATTCAAGGCCATACGTTTTATCTTCCAGCTCTGAGCACGGCGTCCGTTGTCTTTGATTTGGGTGCCGCAGGCGCTGGGTTTGCCCAAGAGATTAATCGACGTACAGGGTGCATTTGTCACTGTGCCGAGGCCTCTCCGGTATTGATTGAAACGATGGCACGAGGCCGAGGTATTCATCATCACCACGTTGCAATATGCGGCAAAGATGGTCCGTTTAAGATGACAGTAGGTGGACGAGATAAAGAGCGATATTGGGTTAAGTGGGAGGGAGCGTCTGGAATTAGTGAAAAAGACATCATGGAAGTGCCGGGGCTAACTTTGGAGAGCTTCTACAAATATTGCACTGTTGACCAAGTTGACTTGATTAAAGTTGATATCGAAGGTGCTGAGTTTTCAATGTTTGACAGTGTATCTGATGAGACGATTTGCCGGGCTGCACAATGGACGATAGAATTTCATGATTTTATAGATCCATCATTGACACCCAAAGTCCTGGCGATTATCCAGCGGATGAGGCAACTCGGATATGCAGACATCATCATGACACGACACGCCCACGGTGATGTGTTGTTCTTGGATACAAGCAGATTAAAAATAAACTCATCACAATTATTCTATATGCGCTCCGCCCTGAAGTACAGTCGGGGGGTGAGACGGATGTTGTCCCGGCTTCTCGACAGGCTTCATCGATGATTTGTCAATGAGGAAATCGTGACCACCTCGGCTATAAATAATCTGATTAATCTTTTGGCAAAATTACCGGGTTTGGGACCGCGCTCCGCGCGCCGTGCCGTATTAACTCTGATCCGCCGCCGTGAGGTGTTGCTGTGGCCTCTTGCTAAGGCTCTAGCGGAAGTGGCCGAAACAGTATGCACGTGCAAGACATGCGGTAATGTGGATTCCTGCGACCCCTGTTATCTGTGTGCAGATCAAGGTCGTGACCAAGCATTAATCTGTGTTGTTGAGAACGTCTCAGATCTATGGGCACTGGAACGCACTCGTGCCTACAAGGGGTTGTATCACGTACTTGGAGGCACCTTGTCAGCGCTTGATGGTATCACGCCAGAAGATTTAAATATTCCGCACCTCGTTGAACGAGCGGCTGATCCAGCTGTACTGGAAGTAATTTTAGCCACCAGCCTGACGGTTGATGGACAAACTACCGCTCATTACATCACCGATAAGTTGCACGCCTCTTGTGTTAAAATTTCAGGCTTGGCACATGGAGTTCCCGTCGGTGGGGAGTTGGATTACCTCGATGATGGAACTCTTCACGCAGCGCTGAAACAACGGAAACCACTATAAAAATGTGGATAATAATTTATTCTGGGTTGTGATGGACCCTATTGGTCGAAATTGATAACTTATATCCTCTAATGCTTATAGCCGGTAGTTGGACTTAGGGGGTATGGCTTTGGTAAAAAATATCGAAGTAGAGTGGATAGATTATGATGTTGTGGTTGTGGGGTCTGGCGGAGCGGGTGCGCACGCTGCTCGAGCGGCGGCCGAGGCAGGCGTAAGGGTCCTCGTTGTTTCTAAGGACCCTATTGGCGCATCGGACACAAAAATTTCTGAGGGGATTGCTACGGTGCGAGACAGTGCAGGTGACTCAGATAAAGAGAGTACTCTCTCAGAAAATGTAAAAATGGCTGGAGGCGACTTGCCGATACAAAAGATTACGGACGCCTTCGCTCAGGACAGTGTGTCAGCATACGATCACTATCGTGAAGAGGGGCTGCGCCCCAAAATTGCTGAGAGTGGGGACCGGCCTCAACCCTTACCCTTGCCACTTGGTGGCCATACACGTCGACGCTCTGTTGGTCATGAGAACTGTGGGGTCGCTTTTGGGCACGCTAATTGGAATATGATTGTTAACGGTGGTTTTAATGGATCAATAGAATACATGGAAGATGCGTGGTTCCTTGATCTTGCGCATTCGCGACTGGAATCTGGCGAGATTGCGGCAATAGGTCGAGTTCACGGTGGATTGATTTATCACGCTGCACGAGGTTGTTTAATTGCTGTTCGCGCACCCGCTGTGGTGATTGCAGCAGGAGGTCTCTCAACTCTTTATTTTCCAAAAACGGATACCATGCGCGGTAATACCGGGGACAGCTACGCTGTGGCTGCGAGAGCAGGGGCAGAACTGGTGGATATGGAACAAATACAATTTTTGCCATTTTGCCTTACTTCGCCGCCTTCTTATGAGGGGTTGTTGGCGGGTGAGCCTGTAACTGCAAGTTTTCTGGGCGTGCTTCGTGACAAATTTGGAAAGATTATTCTCGACGGTGTTTATTTGCGAACCCGTGCGGAGTGCTCTTCGGCGATAATGCGTGCAGTCGAAGAAGGGCGTGGTTCTAAAAATGGTGGGGCCTATCTCGATATGACCGCTAATATGAGAGCACCACTGTCTGGGCCGTATTTCAAGCAATTCCTTAAAACCTGTTTGCCCTCAGCCTTTGCAAATGCTCGCCAAGCGTTAAGCAAATCGGCAGCAAGATGTGAGGAGCCATGGGAAGTGCGCCCAGGCGCTCACTACCAGATGGGCGGGATCCGCGTTGATTGTGACGGTGCGAGTGTTGGTGGCGATGGAGATGGGTTCCGGAGCCAAGGCATCCAAGGTTTGTTCGCTGCAGGACAAGCAATGGGCGGTTTGTTTGGTGCCAATAGATTGGGATCCACCTCCTTGACAGAGGGTGCGGTATTCGGAAGACGGGCTGGACGCGCGGCAGCAGCTTGGGCGCATTCAGCTAAAAGACTAGAAGTTGATAATGTGTTCGCTCCAATTATCTGCCAGCATCAAAGTCGGTTTGGCCAGAGTGGAAAATTTGTGGCAGCAGTACTTAGGACTGAATTACAAGAGCTTAGTTGGTTGAAAATAGGACCGGTGAAGTCTCAGAGACGTCTCGATGAAATGGATAAAAAACTTGATGAATGGACGCAAAAACTCAACGATATAGCTATTCCTGCGGTTACCACTTGGAACCAAGCGTTTTTAAATTTTGAGGAATTGCGTAACATGCTTGAAACAGCAAAAGCGATTTCTACTGCCTCGCGGGAGCGTGACGGAAGTGTTGGGGGACATGTACGTTTGGACGGCAAGAATATCTCCGCGTTCGCACAGCCATATTCAACGTTAGTTCATTACACCGCTAATGGAAAGTGGCGCGTGCGTCGTGAAAAGCGCACACGTGCGCCATTAAAACGATTAATCTTCTATAAAATCCAAGAGAAAAAACGCTTGATGGAAGCGCGTATTTTACGTGCCCTACCGGCAGGAATGCGTGACCGTAATCTTATGAGGCGCTATCAAGCGATCATGGGTTCACGCGGGGCACCAGAGGTATCTCCGGGTTCAGATGAGGCAGCGGTTGGTGAGGTATTCAGATCATGAGGGAGGGAGATAAATCGACATTGCAGATCAAATTAATTATCAATCGGGATGGGAAAACAGAGAGCAAGATATTTCACTACTGTAAGCGGACACCTGATGAGCGTCCAATGGCACTTGATGTTTTACTACAAGCACAAGCTACCACCGAACCTGATCTTGCATTTCGTTACGGTTGTCGGGCAAGAAATTGCGGCGTTTGCACAATAGATATCAATGATAAACCCCGCATCGCTTGTCGAGCACGTGTTAGAGACGGAGATACACTAAGTCCTATGGCGACTTTACCGGTCTTAGCTGACTTGGTTGTCCGTCGCGATGGTATAGCGCGTCAGCTAAAGGGACGGTTGCGATCTGGCGGGCATGGAAATGAACTTAATGTTGAGGCACCGGATACCTATCATGATTTAACGGCTTGCATAGAGTGTTATGCGTGTTTGGATAAGTGTCCGCTGCATGCGCGCAATTTTGATGGTGGGTTGCCCGGTGAAATGAGTGGTCCACTGCCTGATGCCGCTCAAGGGTATAAGTGGGGCAACCCTTTTTCATTTCTTAAGTTGGAACGTACTCGTCTCGATCCATTGACCACGGCCGTGGGGCGAGAAACTGCAGTCGACCATGCGGTTCATTTAGGTCTGGACGCGTGCGTTACATGTCCGGGGTGTAAGTGCGGGGTTGGTATTGATCTCAAAAGGCAAGTAATCAAACCATTGCTGAAAGCTGCGCATGGCAAAATAGAATTAAGATCGGAGGGTGATGAGTGAATGTTGGTTTTTCTTTTTGGTGGGGACGAATTATTATTTCGCACTCTGTAGTTTAGGTGGGGTGGCGGATGGTTCGGGCGATAGATCAGCAGCAGAATTGTCTTCCGCAAAATGCAATTCCTCAATTTTTTCGCCTTTTTTGACGATTTTATTAGTAGAGATTCGAATGTCTCGCATATCCCTTAATGCTAAGTTGAAGTGTGTTTGAAGACTGCTAACCCGTTTGTCTAAACGCCCCACATCGTCAAGCATTTTGACTACCTCACTCTGAATAACTCCGGCCTGTTCACGCATTCGTGCATCTTTGATCACGGCACGGACCGTATTTAACGTGGCCATTAAAGTTGTGGGTGAGACAATCCACACCCTATTACGGTAGCTCTCCTCGACGACGCCTCGAAAGTTTGCATGAAGTTCTGCATAGACGGCCTCTGATGGCAGAAACATTAATGCCGAATCGGCAGTTTCTCCCGGCACTATATAGCGTTCAGCGATGTCGCGGACGTGCTTGCGAATATCAGTTTCGAATGCCTTTGCTGCGTATTTACTTGAATTTTCCTCTTCAGCATCCCGGAGAAGCTGGAAGCTTTCTAGTGGAAATTTACTATCGATAGCGATTGAGCCTGGTGGATTGGGCAGCTTTAGTAAGCAGTCAGCGCGTCTGCTATTTGATAGCGTTACTTGGAATTCGAAGATAGACGGAGGCAGCGCCGCGGTGACTAGGTCTCGCAACTGAATTTCGCCAAAAGCTCCGCGACTTTGCTTGTTGGAGAGAATATCCTGTAAACTTACCATCTGTTGAGAGAGATCGGTGATTGTTTGCTGTGCTCGGTCTATAACCGCAAGCCGTTCTGCCAAGCGGTTTAAATTTTCTCCGGTTCGTTGTGTCTGTTGGTTTAGTCCGTCGCCAATCCTCCGAGTCAGTTGATCAAATCTTTGACTCAGTCCTGTTTCTGACTGCTGGACCCTGCCCGAAAGTTCAGCTTGCGAGGCTGTCACTCGGTTTGCCAAATCAGTATGATTTTGGGCTAGTCCTTCTGATAAGCGGGTCAATTTTTGAAGTTGAATGGAGGCCTTCATCCGTTCTCGGTTATTGGTATAGGCCAAAACCGCGATAGTGATTAGTAAACCACCAATAACAAGACCAGTGAAGCCAGCAAGAACCGTTATTCCACTATTACCCTGCATTAGGCTCTCTATCATGACCCCCACATTGCCTGACACTCGGCTTGAATGCAAACTGATCCATTAAACAGTAAAAATTTCCTAGTCTAACATCCAACGCGATTTAGTCTGTTATCCTCGTAGTGGTTAATGCTGCTAACGGATTTCCTAAATGAAAGGTGCTTCTTCATGAGTCAGATAACAAAAAACTTATGGTTTAAATGCGCCTTTGTATGAGTTGTGCAAATTTCACAACTATGAGGCTCAATTCTGTTCGAACCTCTATTACATCCAGTTAAGGCCGATATTGGAGAACGGCACTGCCCCCGGCTCACCCGGACAAAATCTCCAAACAGGGGAAGTGCCGAATAGCTTTAAATTTGGTAGTGCGATCAAAGTTGAGGATACGGTAGCAAAACCAAAGTCTGTTTGGATATTCATAGCACCCGCGTATTTAATCTGATTTTCTCGCTCTGTAGATGCAAGTAGAGCCTCCCATGCAAACCAATCATTTGTATCAGGATTCGGAATTTGAGCTAACCTAAACCGCGGTAAATGATAACGCACACGGTCTGAGGCGATTTCGTCATTGAGATCGAAAGCGGTCAACATTGAGATACCCTCAGGAACAGGTTCTGACTCAATTTCGACCCCGTCGGATCGAAGCCAAAAGGCTTCCCTGGCATCGGCGATAATCATATTAAAGCTTCGATAGCTGGTTGGTTCCAATTGTGCCATAGCGGTGGCCGCAGTTGAAGCGTCCTCGTGATCCACGGCTTCCAAGGGCAACTCGCCGCGCGAGCGTTTACCGGGGGCAAATCCAAGGGAGTTTTGACCGTTGAGAATAGACGCAACTACGCCATCTCTGTTAAGCGCAAGCCATGTGCCACCTGCCTCTAAATCACGGCCGGCCATAACGTGCTTGCGGTCAGGCCAGTGGCTATATGGTGGCTCCCAAGCACGATCTCTCATTTCATCGCGGTTAGCCCCTATTAGAACCGGCCATCGATGACTGGGACGGCGAGAGATAATCAAAGTACACATAACTAGTTGATACTCTGTCTGAAGTATTTGGACCAGCCTTTAAAAAATGCACATTTCAACATATTTAGGCGTTTCATGGGTTGCACCACGTGAAGTGTGAGATAAATTTTGAAGCAAAGCTAATCGCTATTTTGGAGATAAAGTATGGGTGATGCGTTTAACGACCGCGAAAGAGGTTTTGAATCTAAATATAAGCAAGATCAGGAATTTGAATTTAAAGTGATAGCTCGACGTAACAAACTTGTAGGATTATGGTTAGCTACCGAGTTTGGCATTGTCGGTGAAGCGGCAGAGACCTACGCAAAGGAAGTGGTAGTTGCTGATTTAGAAGAGCCCGGTGATGAAGCTGTTATCCGGAAAGTCATGGCCGATATTCAGGCACAAAGCGTTACAATTTCAGATGCCCAAGTCTGGGCCAAACTTACTGAAATGGAGACTAAAGCGCGCCAACAATTACTAAATGACTAGATTTTGCGCGGCTCTGGAGTGGCGCGGGGAATCGCGTTGAATACCTGAACGGCAAACGCCGTAGAATCAGAAAAATTGGGTGGTATAGATGAGAGCAAGACGTGTGAACGTCCCCCTGAATGGGGCGGAAAGGTGATCACGAAGGAGTTATTCTCACCGAAAAACCGGACAATTCTCCTACCTTGAAGTTCGTGCACGGTTTTGGGGCTTTGCTGGCTTTGCTGCTCAATCTGAGTCTAGAGAGGTTACCCAAAAACGCGTTTGAAAATAGTCTCGACATGCTTAGTGTGATACGCGATGGAATCTATATTAAATAATTTATTGATATCATCCCTATTCAGCACTGCGGTTAGTTGATCGTCGCAGGCAAGAAAAAACATTAAACGGTTAGTGTGCTGAGCAGCTGCTTTGTCCGACTCACTTAGTTCTGGATGAGCATCTGGGTTGTCAGGGTCAATACCAAAACTCCGCCAAACTTTCATTGCGGCACGTTGAACGATCGCGTACCCGTCCTCGCGACTGACCCCGTGTTGGGTAAGAGCGAGAAGTACTCGCTGTGAGTCATGAATGCCACCAAACTTATGGATTTGTTCGAGCATGTTGGCGGGATAGACCACCAGATTTTCTACGACGCTAGTAAGTCGTGTTAGCGCAAAATCGAGGATGATAGTAGCATCCGGCCCAATCACCCGTTCTACGGAGGAGTGAGAGATATCGCGCTCATGCCAAAGCACAATGTTTTCCATTGCTGGAACTACAGCGGAGCGGACGATGCGAGCAAGACCTGTAAGATTCTCTGTTAGAACTGGGTTGCGTTTGTGGGGCATGGCTGATGAACCCTTTTGGCCAACGGAAAAATACTCTTGTGCTTCTCGTAATTCTGTACGTTGCAGATGTCGGACCTCGACGGATAAACGCTCAATGGCAGAGGCAATAATACCTAAAGTTGAAAAAAATATTGCGTGGCGATCACGCGGGATAACTTGGGTCGATATTGGTTCTGGGATAAGACCCAGTTGCTCAGCAACATGAGCTTCGACCGCTGGGTCAATATTGGCAAAAGTGCCGACGGCGCCTGATATTGCGCACGTCGCGACTTCACCGCGGGCCGCAATGAGTCGTTGGCGACAGCGCTGGAACTCGGCATAGTGCCCGGCTAACTTAACACCAAATGTCGTTGGTTCGGCATGAATTCCATGACTCCGACCGATACATGGCGTTAGTTTGAACTCCCTTGCTCGTTCCTTAAGAGTTGTCAAAAGTTGGTCGAGATCCCCCAACAAGACATCGGCAGCTTGCTTCATCTGGACGGCGAGACAGGTATCAAGAACATCTGACGATGTCATACCTTGATGTATAAAGCGCGATGGCTCGCCTACGTGGTCCGCCAGCTCTGTAAGAAACGCAATAACATCGTGATGGGTTTCGCGCTCGATCTCATCAATTCTCGCAATTCTCTCTTCATTATATTGCAAATCGCCGTTCTTCCAGACTGCAGCTGCCGCTTCAGTGGGGATCACGCCGAGTCTAGCTTGCGCGTCGCACGCATGGGCCTCGATCTCAAACCAAATACGGAAACGGTTGGCTGGTTCCCAAATTGCTGCCATTTCGGGACGAGAATAGCGCGCGACCATTGAAGACTCCGTGATAAGAAAATAGTTAGTAAGAGGCGTAAGTTCCTGAGTGATAGTGGTGTAACTTTGGCTAGAAACCAAGTAAAACTGGATATGTCAACACACCTGTATTTAAAATGACTGAGGAGCGAGGATAGGGCGTTGCATGGGGAAGAAGCTAAGATGAAAGATATCTTACCAAAAATCCCGTATCTTGATGTTGGGCCGCACGGTGCCGTTCGATTAGCAGAATTGACACCAGAAATCTTCGATGCTGTTTTAGTCGCAGGTCATTCATATTATGGCCGAGCTACTCTGTTTTTTGGTGACCTTTTATCAAGGCGATGGTTGAGAAGAAACTGCAATCCCTTTACCGAAGAAATAATTAAACTATCACAATTAGCTGATAGGCGCGGAACTTATTTACTGAATCTTTCGTATGAGTGGTCATGCACCTCTGCTGCTACAGCAGACCCTAGCCTCACAGGTGCGCGTTTATTAAGAACTTTGGATTGGCCACTACACGGTCTTGGACGCTATGTCGTAGTTGTGCGAATGGCTGGAGACGCGGGCGTTTATGATAATATTACGTGGCCCGGTTTCGTTGGAGTAGCTACAGCTTCGGCGCCTGGCCGGTTTGCCGCTGCTTTAAATCAACCGCCTATGCGAAAGTGGACGTCGTTCTCTTGCACTGACTGGACGATCAACCGCATCCGAGTATGGCGTCGACCTGCTTTACCGCCAGTGCATCTGTTGCGTCAAGTATTTGACACTTGCCGGACATTTTTAGCGGCTCGAGATATGTTAACTAAAACCCCATTAGCGATGCCCGCCTTTTTTACTTTAGCCGGGATAGAACCACACGAAACTTGTGTTATTGAGCGCACTGAAGACGGCGCTTGTGTTCGACAAGGTCCCGTCAGTATCTCTAACCATTGGATTGAGACTGTGCAACCAAGCCACTATCGTGGCCACGATAGTGAGGGTCGTCTCCGGTTAATGGAAGAGCTATGCAATCGGGCAGCTTCAGCAAGCCCATTTGATTGGGTTAAGTCGCCAATCCTTAACCCTACAACACGGCTTGCTGTGGTCGCTAATCCGGCCAACGGTCGGTTGGTCGTTCAGGGCTGGGAAAAAAATGGGCCAGCTACAACTGTGTTCGAACTTAACCAATAAGCATAGCGCGTTGTGGCAAATGACTGTGTGAGTAATCCCATGTTTATGCTAGTTTCTGTAATTAGGTGGTCGAGCTCTAACAAAAAAAATATGTAAAAATCCAGCTCCTTCTTCACCGATCGTGCATTCGCTCTCCTAGGGACAAGTGAGTTTTGTGAGTCTCGGTACCCGCAGGATCAGATATTAAATTTTGAAAATAATTGGTAGAGCTGGATCCACGTCCCGCTCTTGCGCTTAGATTACTTGAAGATTAATGTTATCTTAGACACGCAAATATTATATTGACATAACTCAGGTTGTATAAGGGGGCCTGTCGAGCCCACAGGGTGATTGGGTGAATACTTCATATCCATCATTAGTAACAGCGAGCGAATGCTCAAATTGGGCAGATAATGACCGATCTTTGGTTACAGCAGTCCAACCGTCAGATAGTATTTTCACCTCGAAAGTCCCAGTATTTATCATCGGTTCAATGGTGAAAAACATTCCGGTCTGCAATACCTCCCCCTCGCCACGACGTCCGAAGTGCATTATGTTGGGTGCGTCATGGAATACCTGTCCCAGACCATGGCCGCAGAAATCTCGGACAACGCTGAATCTCTCACCCTCTGCGAATGTCTGAATAGCATTGCCAATATCACCGAGTGTAGCGCCGGGTCGGACCTCACGGATACCGCACCACATGGCTTCAAATGTCGCTTCAATTAGGCGTTCTGACTTGCGGTTGATCTTGCCGACTGGAAACATTCGACTCGTATCACCATGCCAGCCATCGAGAATTGTTGTGACATCGATATTAACTATATCGCCGTCACGCAGAGCTTTTTCGCTCGGAATTCCGTGGCAGACTACATGATTAATGGACGTGCAGATGGATTTAGGAAAACCTCGATAATTTAGCGGAGCAGATACACCGCCCCTTTCCGACACAAAATCATGACAGAGTTGGTTTAACTGATCTGTGGTGATTTGTGGCTGCACATGAGGTGTTATAAAATCTAGACACTCAGCAGCCAGACGTCCTGCCTTGCGCATCCCATCAAAAGCAATGGGGCCGTGGAGTTTGAGTGGTCGCCCATCACGTCCCGGTACTTGTGTATAAAGATTTTGCATAACGTGATTATGCTCAATTAAACGGGTTTATCCAGCTTTTCGAGTTACGCTGGCCCTAATTACTCATTTTAATTCAAAAATACTAATGATTTTGTAATTTTTATCTCGTTCAAATTTAACTTACAACCGTATGCAATAACCTCAACGCCCGCGTTGCGGGCCTTGTCTAATGCATAACCGTATTTTGGATCAATATCCCGAGCAATCGTTACTCCTGCTGAGCAGTCTCCTCGTTGAACCAAGTAAAACATTACGGCCCGATGACCCTCTGCCACCATATCGGATAGCTCAACCAAGTGTTTGGCACCTCGAGCCGTCACACCGTCTGGAAACTCCACTGGGTCGTGGCGGCCAAAATGCCTTCGCATTGTGACGTTTTTGACCTCGACATAGCAGCGTCCAAGCTCAGTATCCTCCAAGAGGATATCGACCCGCGAATTTTTGCCATATTTTACTTCTCGTGATTGGGATGAGTAGCCCATGAGTTCAGGTATTTTACGGGCGGTAATCGCCTCCGCGACCAAATCATTGGGGTGAGAGGTGTTGGCGCCAACAAGTGAGCGGCCTATGCGGATCAGCTCCCATGTATATTTAAGCTTTCGCTCCGGATTTTTCGCGGGACTCAACCAAACTTCTGCGCCCGGGACGTTGATGCTCAGCATAGAACCGGAGTTAGCGCAATGGGCTGTAACTGTCTCGCCGCTCTCGAGTTCAACATCTGCCAAAAACCGCTTATAGCGTTTTATCAGCCGACCTTTAATCAGAAGGGAATTAAATTTCATATGTGGGCTTCCTCCGGGTATAAATCCGGACTCAGTTGGATAAAGTCTTTATTATGGTTTACTTTCTTGGGGTCCAACATCGATAGTATCCCGAGCTACGAGTAGTTTAATTCAAAGAATTTATTTCAGTCAGAATTTCAAAAACTTAATTTTAAAATGTTTGAATGGTGCTATGGCTTGATTCATTGCACTGAAAATTTTTTCTTAGATTAGAGAGTGTGTGCAGCATGAAATCCGATGAAGTTCAAAGCGCAGCTGTCACCATAATTTCAACACTATACTTTTCGTTGGCAAGGTTTGCTTCCACACATGCTCTGCAAGGGGTCTTTCCGGGCACGACCCAAGCGTCCCATACTGCGTTCATTTCAGAGAAATGAGCCATGTCTGTGATCCAAAGGTTGGCACTGAGAAGCTTAGACTTGTCTGTGCCCGCATCAGCTAAATAAGTATCGATAATAGCCAAAATATCCTCAGTTTGTTGAGCAACACTTTTTCCCGGGGCATTAATAGCAACCTGACCCGCAAGATAGACTGTGTCGCCATGGATGACGACCTTACTCATACGATCCCCTACGTGTTTTCGTTCCACATTCATTTTTCCTAATCCTCATAATCTCGTGTTCTTGGATACCAGTGTTTGTATCGATTGTTAAACAGGGAGGCAATGATCTCGCGATGAGTGAATAATTAGCGAAGTATCGAGAGAGTAATACCGTGGTTGTGCTCGGACGAGGGCAAAGACTTACCTTAGGTAGCTCATGTCAGGCCCCCAGTGGAAAAGAACAAAATCCGCCCACTTATCAATTAAAATTGGCTTAACCATCTGGGTCAAGTTTGGTTAAATTAAGCGCGGTTCCTAATTGAATCTGTGCGCTTCCGCGCGGAAGTGGCTTGGGTTGGCTAAGTGCTGGCGCCCAAGCCGTGAGCGAAATGACTTCGAATGTCGCCGGTATACGTCCATCGTTACCCATATACGTCTCTTCGTAGATCTTTGCAGCGCGCATAATTGTATCTCGGCGGCTAAAAGTTTCTCGGCGGTCCAAGTTGGCATTATTTTCCCCCATGCCGCGCAGGTCACGCATCAATTTGAGAGGGTTATCGTAGGAGACTGTCAAAGTCTCATAATCAGTAACCGGTAGCGCGAATCCAGCACGGTGCAGCAAATTCCCAAGATCACGAACATCTGCTAAAGGAGAAAATCTTGGGCTAAGACCGTTCTCTATTTCAATCTCTGCTCGATACATTGAGTCCCGCAACTCTCTCAAGGTCGCGCCGCCCAACATGGAGACGAGTAATAATCCGTCTGCCTTCAAAGCATGACGCATTTGAACCAACGTACCGGGAAGGTCATTAGTCCAATGAAGTGAGAGATTCGAGAGAATAAGGTCAAATGTACCGACTTTAAAGGGCAGGGCTTCCTCATCCACAACAGCTGTCTTTACGCCTTCATTCCTCGCTTTGGCAGCCATGCGTTGGGATAGATCACATGCAATGAGTTGTTCAATTCCACCCCGGCCTGCAATCACTCGTGCCAGTTCTCCGCCATGACACCCAATATCTAGAGCTAGAGGGAAGGTTCGTTTTACATCATCTAATCGATCGACTAGGCGGGTCGCCGTTTCAACATACAAAAAGTCAAAAGTTGAGAGATTTGGCGCAGCACGGTCGCGATTACGGCGCACAGTTTGCCGATCAAACACGTTAACGACATCAACCATAGGAGTGAGTATGTCATATCAGGGCCTCAATGTGCATGCCTCATTTTAAGAATTTTATGAATGGGAAGATTTTCTGGCCAATATATTCGTGTCTTCATTGCGACGTAAATACAAATGGGTCGCTGTCTTCTTAGTTTTTATCTCGTTTAGTTAATAATTTACGATTGCGCGAGTAACCAGCGTCTAGCCGAGAGCGGCTAGTATTCTCGCCAAATCCCCTGGACTTGGTTCTATGGATGTGGATGCAACTTAAAGTTTTATAACCCCCTGATTTTTTTAGGACTATTTTTGCAAGCATAGCGGCCGTCGAATTTTCTTGCACACAAACCATTGGGAAGAAAACAAGTAAAAATCAATAAGATCAGGATAATAATTTAAGCTGAATTACGTGATTGTAAAATTAAGAGCACCCACTTCGAGCAAAAATCAGCGTTCAGGGTTTTGACTAGATAACTCCTTTCCTATATCCCCGATATTGCTGACCAAAATCATGAGTAAAATACAATGCCCGATATACAAATTTATACCTCACCCTTTTGTGGATTTTGCTCGCGGGCTAAATCGCTATTGGCGAGTAAAGGCGTCGATTTTGAAGAAATTGATGTAACCATGAACCCAGGCAAGCGCCAAGAAATGGCTGCGCGCGCCGGTGCTAACTCAGTGCCGCAAATATTTGTCGACGGTAACCATATTGGCGACTGCCAAAAAATTCATGACCTCGATGCAACTGGGAGGCTTGGCTCTCTTTTAGGTATTGGATGAAGGGTCTAGTGATGAAGATTGCCTGCGCGCAGACGACATCAGGGCCCGATGTCGATACCAATATAAAACATGCCAGTGATCTCATTCGCAGAGCCTGCGACGCTGGCGCAGATTTGGTGGGATTACCCGAAGTAGTTAATGTAATGGACCTTAATCGTAAAGCTCTGGCCGCGAAGACCTTTGTGGAGAGTAAGGACGTGACTTTGGCCGCAATGCGTGAACTGTCACGTGAGACTGGTGTTTGGATATTAGTTGGTTCTTTAGTAATTAAACACGACCATGCTCTGGATGACAAAGGATACGGCAAGTTTGCTAATCGGTCATTTTTGATAGACGATACAGGTCAAATTAGAGCTAGTTATGATAAAATCCATATGTTTGACGTTGATTTAGATGGAGGGGAATCATATCGCGAATCGAAGGCATATGAGCCCGGAAATTATTCAGCTTTAGTTAAAACGCCTTGGGGCAATTTAGGTATGAGTATCTGTTATGATTTGAGATTTCCTCACCTTTACAGGGATTTAGCGCATGCAGGCGCTGATCTTTTTTCAATACCATCAGCTTTTACTCGACGTACCGGCCGGGCGCATTGGCATGTTTTGATGCGTGCTCGAGCGGTAGAAAATGCTGCGTACGTGTTTGCACCCGCTCAATGTGGTGCGCACGGCGAAGGGCGTGAGACATATGGACATTCCTTGATAGTTGATCCTTGGGGTGAAGTTCTTGCCGACGGTGGAGAAAGTCCCGGCGTCTCGCTTGCAGAGATCGATATCAGTAAAGTGCAGGAAGCTCGCCACAAAATTCCCTCATTGACTCATGATAGACATTATTCCGCCAAGTAACTAAATTTTTTGATATCAAAATCAATTTTTTATCAAAGCCCCCTCTGTCATATTGGGTTGATGGGTGAGACTGCAGTTGTAAATTGAAGTTCCCCAAACCGAAGTGCCGAATATTAATCTTGATTAATCAGTCCCTGACAAAAAGTGTGTTAGCAAAAGCTAATTTTTTCAGCCTCTTGACTTAAATGTTTTGGACTATGGTTGGCGTCATTTAAGGGTTTTTGAGAAGCTGTGGGGCAAAACGTGGCGGTTTTACGGTTGATTTAAGCCTTAAGTCGAGGCTTACACGGCTCCGTATTATTGGATTGAGAGCAAATGGGGGGGGGGGATATCATTTTCGCTTCCTGAATCGACTAAATCCTTTGTTGCGCAAATCCTTTGCTTAACACCGGGAATGTCGCCAGTCTGCATCACACCATGCTCATACGCAACGATCTGCATACGCCCAGCAACAGTCGCTAGGAGCTCTTGGTTTTTTAACAGGTGGTCTGGATTCCGGGGTCTTGCAAAGGCTTCGTTCCCGCGAGCGAAAGTTTCATAAAGTAAAATGCCACCGGGGGCTATGACCTCAATTAAACCGTTTAAAAGTGGTCTGAACAGATAATTTACGACTATGACAGCATCAAATTGCATGTTTTGCAGAACACCGTCATCACTGAATGGACTCACTTTGCCTTCTACATCAGCTCTCAAAACAGTTGCTTTTGGTTCTTTCTCTAAATCCTCGAGAGCGCCTACTTCTTTGTCTATGAAAGTAACATGAGAGCTTCGAGAGAGCAGAAACCTTCCATGACGCCCGCCGCCCGCCGCAAGATCAAGGACGCGGGCATCCCTCTTTACTAAGTGCGCGAACCGCTGAATCCAAGGGGATGGGATTGTAATTTGCATGTGCTTTGCGCAGAGTTCGGTGCTTACAGGAATAATAGAATTATTGTTGGGGCTTGTATCGGAGGGGAAGTTCGCCATTTATTAAGTGTTCCGTATTATAAGTTTCTCAGTTACAAAGGGAACAGTTAGTGTTCCCCGCCGGTCTTGTGTAAGAATAGAAGTCTATGAAGTCATGATTGTATATCAACTTTGCTGCGGTAACGACCACGAATTTGAAGCGTGGTTTCGTGACAGCGAAACCTACACTGAGCAGGCTGAGAGCGGGGATATACTGTGTCCGTTTTGCGGCATTACAGATGTTAGAAAAGCGATAATGGCTCCCAATATTGCGACGTCGAAGCGGAGTAGAGAAGCGCCAGATGCAAACCGAGCTCAAGTCCAAGCCCGCGCCCAAGCCCAAGCCCAAGCGCGTGCACATGAAGTTGCAGAAAATATTTTAGAAGCGGTCGGCAAGTTACGCGAGCATGTAGAGGCTAATTGTGAAGACGTGGGTGAAAATTTTGCGGAGGAAGCACGCAGAATTCATTATGGGGAAGTCGAAGAGCGCGGTATTTACGGCAAAGCTTCAGATAACGAAGCTGAGGAACTAGGTGATGAAGGCATTGACTTCTACCGTCTTCCTATTATCCGGCGGGATAGCTGACGAACTCTCAAATCCAGTCTAAAGGCTTCTGTTTGCGTACATTATGTAATTAACTCCGAGATCATCGGACAAACACCACGTGTCTGCCATGGGGCTATAGGTCATTCCTTTTAAGTCTTGAACATGAACATCGAGGGGCCGTAAGTAGGCCGCTAATTCTGATGGTTTTTGGAACTTGCGCCAATCATGAGTTCCAGCGGGGACCCAGCGCAATATATATTCAGCGGCCAATTTAGCTAAGGCTAGAGATTTGAGCGTTCTGTTCAATGTTGAGAGAAAAAATGCTCCTTTGGGTTGAATCAAGGCAGAAGAGATGCTCAGAAATTCTGATAAATCTGCGACATGCTCGACGACCTCCATGGCGAGGACAACATCAAAAATTTCGCCGTCATTGGCGAGTAATTCTGGGGAGTAATGGCGGTAGTCAATTTGCAGCCCCATTAGTGTGGCATGTGACCGCGCGATTGAGATAGAAGTTGCGCCTGCGTCTATACCAGTAACGTGAGCTCCGAGGCGGCTCATTGGTTCTGCGAGAAGCCCCCCCCCACAACCGATATCTAGAACCCTCAGGCCCCGGAGTGGTCGCTCTTCGAGGGGGTCACGCTTAAAATGACGCGCGATGTGATCGCGAATAAATTTTGTTCGCAAGGGGTTGAGTTCATGTAAGGCACGAAATTTACCCTCGGTATTCCACCACTGATCCGAGATTTTGGCGAAACGCGCGATTTCATCTTTGGCGACGGTGCCCGACGTAGGTTGTGGGCTCGTATTCTGTTCTGTAGGATCACAAGATTGTTGGGTCATACCAATCCTTTGGTCGTTAATTTCGATAACAATGATTGATCTCGGTCTTGTAAATAAAACGTTACTGGGAGTATGTATGCGCCGCTTGCGCTGCAATCAATGACTTCGATGTGTTCGTGCCAGCAATTTCGTGACGTTTTCAACCAGATGATTATCAACGGGAACGCCAAAAATGAAGCGCATCGTACAAAAATTTGGGGGCACCTCCGTAGCCAGTGTCGACCGGATCAGAGCTGTCGGCAAGAGAATTAAAGCTGAAGTAGACTCCGGGAATGAAGTTGCCGTAACTGTTTCTGCTATGGCTGGAGAAACAAATAGATTAGTTGGTTATGTCGATGAAGTTAGTTCACTTTATGACGCGTGCGAGTACGATGTAGTTGTCTCCACGGGCGAACAGGTTACGTCTGGCTTGCTTGCATTAGTGCTGCAGCAGATGGGGGTTAATGCAAGGTCGTGGTTGGGATGGCAGGTAGCTATCAGTACCGATGATGCATACGGTAAGGCTCGCATCATGAAGATCAATGCCGAGCTATTAGATGATCGGATGAAAAGTGGTCAAGTTCCAGTGATTGCAGGTTTCCAAGGTATTAGTCCTGACAACAGGGTCACAACGCTGGGCCGTGGAGGAACAGATACTAGTGCCGTTGCATTGGCGGCGGCGCTTGGAGCTGATCGATGTGATATCTACACGGATGTGGATGGAGTTTATACTGCCGACCCTCGTATTGTATCTGACGCTCGAAAGCTTGAAAAAATAACTTACGAAGAAATGTTGGAAATGGCGTCGGTCGGCACCAAGGTACTACAAACCCGAGCGGTGGAGATGGCTATGAAGCATAGTCAGAAGGTACAGGTGCTCTCCAGCTTTTCTGACGGATCGGGAACATTAGTGGTTGATGAGGATGAAATTGTGGAGAAAGAACTAGTAAGCGGTATCGCATATAGTAGCGATGAAGCCAAAGTTACCTTAGTTAAGGTATTGGATAAACCGGGGGTCGCGGCTGCTATTTTTGGTCCTTTGGCCGAGGCCAATATCAATGTGGATATGATTGTTCAAAATGTCTCCGAAGATGGTAAGGCGACTGATTTAACTTTCACGGTGGCTCAAAACGACTTGGAGCGAACTGTCGCTAAGATTGAGGAGCGGCATCAAGATTTGGGCTATGGGACACTCGTCCATGACTCAAAGGTCGCTAAGATTTCAGTAATTGGGGTTGGAATGCGAAGTCACGCAGGGGTCGCCCAAACGATGTTTCAAACCCTTGCAGAGAAAGGGATTAATATTCAGGTAATTTCGACTTCCGAAATTAAAGTCAGCGTTTTGATCGAGGAGCAATACACGGAGCTTGCGGTTCGCGCGCTGCACTCAGCCTACGCCCTAGGCACTTTATAACACGTGTTCTGAAGAGGGTTAAGAGATTTTGGATGCCGCCCAAACCCGCGGTTTAAGAAAGGACGACATGAACGCGAGGAGTTTAAGCCACGTACTACCCTTATCCGCGCCGCGCCGTCTGCTAGCTCGTGTACGCGATGTGATGGCCGGACTCCCGGGTCCATATCATAATGACGAGGAACGGCTGGGAGAAATTGTCCGGATCATCGCATCTGATATGGTTGCAGAAGTATGCTCAGCTTATGTGCGCCGCGCAGGCGATAGGTTAGAATTGTTCGCGACACAGGGTTTAAATTCTTCAGCGATCCACACTACCTTGCTTGAATTTGGCGAGGGTATTATTGGTGATATAGCAGTTACTGCCCGCCCATTTGCACTCGCTGATGCCCAAAAGCATCCTAATTTTGCTTACCGCCCAGAGACGGGTGAAGAAATTTATCATTCGATGATGGGAGTTCCAGTTCTTCGGTTGGGTCGTGTTGTTGGCGTAATCGCTGTACAGAACCGGACGCCCCGGCAGTATACAGAGGAAGAGGTTGAGACATTACAAACGGTCGCGATGGTATTGGCAGAGCTTATCGGCGGCGGGGAATTAGTTGCCCTGAGTGATTTACAACCGGGCAAAAGGACCGGGGGCGGGCCAACTCAGTGGGTTGGTCTTGAATTAAACGGGGGGATGGCGATTGGTGAAGCTGTCGTGCATGCGCCAACAGTTAGCGTTGATTGTCTTGTAGCGGACGACCCTGAGGAGGAGAGAGAGCGATTGCACGAGGCGTTTAAAACTATGCACAGTGAGTTGGACTCGCTTCTTCAAAACGATGCTTTGGCAAAAGGTGGCGAGCACCGCGACGTTCTGGAAACATATAGGTTGATTGCGGAAGATGCTGGCTGGCTGGCTCGGATTGAGGACGCCATCGAGAGAGGTCTAACAGCCGAGGCTGCTGTGCAAAGGGTTCAAAATGATATCCGTGCGCGTATGGGGCAAGTCGCGGACCAATATTTGCGTGAACGGGTTGCAGACCTCGACGATCTCGCGTTTCGCTTGGTGGGGCATCTAATGCCTGATTACGCCGAGATAGAATCTAGTGCTCTGCCTGAAAAATCAGTCTTGATAGCACGAAATATGGGGCCCGCGCAGCTCTTGGATTATGATCATGACCGTATCGTGGGTCTGATATTGGAGGAGGGCTCTCCGGCTAGCCACGTCTCAATCATAGCACGAGCCTTGGATATTCCGGTCGTAGGTCGAGTAAAAGGGGTGATTGGTGCAGTTGAGACTGGGGACAAAATTATTTTAGATGCATCTCATGGACGCATTTATCTGCGCCCTAGCCTGAATACTTTAGAGGCTTTTGAGGCCGGACTTAGAAGTTATGAAGAAGACAGTGAGCGCTTTACAAAATTTAAAAATCTACCTGCTGTCACGACTGATGAGGCTAAAGTTGAGCTTTTTATCAATGCTGGCCTCATGGCGGATTTGCCCAGTTTAGATGAATCAGGGGCTGCAGGCGTCGGGTTGTTTCGAACTGAAATAGCTTTTATGGCTCGCTCGAGGTTCTTAGGTGTCGATGAGCAAACCGCACTTTACTCGCAGGTTTTGGCAAGTGCAGATGGCAAACCCGTTACATTCCGCACGCTTGATATTGGTGGGGATAAGTTATTGCCGCACTGGAATGGAACTGATGGTGAGAACCCAGCTATGGGTTGGCGAGCAATCCGCGTATCGCTTGATCGGCCCGCGTTATTGCGTCAACAATTAAGAGCGTTGATTCGTGCTGCTGCTGGCCAAGAACTTCGCGTAATGTTTCCTATGGTGGCGGAAGTTGCCGAATTTTTAGATGCGCGCAAGCTTGTAGACAAGGAACTTGAGCGTGAAAACAAACGAGAGGGTCATTTACCAAAGAAACTACTGGTCGGTGTAATGCTCGAGGTACCTAGTTTAATGTTTCAGCTACCTTCACTGCTGCGCTACGCAGATTTTGTCTCGGTTGGCACCAACGACCTTGGTCAATTTCTGTTCGCGCAAGACCGGGGAGATCCCAGACTTGCTGGTCGCTACGACATGCTCTCTCCGATTGTGTTAAGATTTTTAAAAACTGTTTGTGATCAATGTAACGATGCAGGCGTGCCACTAAGTTTGTGCGGTGAAATGGCTGGACGTCCTCTAGAAGCTATGGCGTTAATTGGCCTCGGCTTTCGTCGTTTATCCATGTCAGCAACGGCCATAGGAAGAGTCAAGACCATGATCCGCGGCTCAGATACGCAGGCATTGGTAAATGTTATAGAACCATTTCTTAATTCGCCTGACCATACAGTTCGTGATAAGTTGAGGAGCTTTGCGGACAAGTATAACATTTCAGTATAAAAAGTAGCATTCTGGCTTGGAGAAGGCTGGAATAAGAGTAATGTATAATAATGAGCGATCAGATTTCTATGAATTCGGAGGGTCAACCGATTAATGTATCTAATTCCGGTGTCGGCCCATTGTTGCGCGCATCGCGCCAACGTCTCGGCCAGGATTTGCGTGATGTGGCTTCAACCTTACGAATTCGTTATCCTTACTTAGAGGCGATTGAGGCGGGCAAATTCGCTGATTTACCGGGTAAAACTTATGCGGTGGGCTTTGTCCGTGCATATGCTGATCATCTTGGTTTGGACGCCGAGGAGGTTGTTCGGCGCTTCAAAGGGGAGATTGAAGACGGCGAATTAACGAATGCTTTGAATTTTCCAACGCCAATGCTGGAAACAGGCATTCCCGGCGGAGCCATAGTTTTCGTTGGCTTGATTGTTGCCGCTTTGACATACGGGGCATGGTATTTGAGCACCTCTGAAGAGGGGTTCATGGCAAACCTCGTCGCTCCATTGCCAGACCGATTGGCTAAATTAGCCGTTGATGCCGGTGGGTCGCAGAAATCTGAGAAACAAAAGATAACAGAAAAACCGTCTTCAGCTGCTGACCCGCTCACGTCAGATACAGTGAGCGTTAACCACCAAAAAAACCAATCATCAATTAGCAACTCCATGATAACGGTAAAAAAAACTAATAATCAAACAGTCTCGCAGGGATCACCAAGCCCCTCGACCCACACTCAGTCTATTACCGACCTGCGAACAACGCCCGGAGAGCCGTCAACATTAAAATCACTTTCGGAAACAAACAGAGATCTGCGAGTGACCTCAAATGAGGTGGGTAACGAGCAAGTAACATCAACTGCTCCCTCAGCAAATGCTAAGGAAGAGTCAACCAGCGGTCTATCCTCCAATTCTGAACGCCCATTGAACAGGACTGTCCCCTTGGATGAGGATGTTGGTCCGCAGTCTGCGATAGAGCCAAGGAGCTTAAATCCACTTGACCCTGGGATAGTTTTTGCACAGCAGAATACTGAACTTAAAGCAGAAGAGGATAGTTTAGCGTCTTCACTTGATAACCCAGAAAACAGTTTGTCCGCGAATCTTAACAATGAGCATTTAATGACTGACTCAGAGATAACTATTCCCAAAAAGGCTACTAAATCTGAGGTGGCAGCTGGCAATGCTAACAAGCAAATTCAAATTCTATCTCCGCGGATTGTAGTCCGTGCGAGCTCAAACAGCTGGATTGAGGTCAAGGATGATTTTTTCAATATTATTTTGGTGTCGCAGTTACTGAAAGCTGGCGAGACCTACGATGTACCAGATAAAATTGGTTTGAGTTTACACACTGGTAACGCCGGGGCTCTGGAGATAACCGTTGATGGTGTTGTTGTCCCTTCGATTGGCGGGGAAGGCGCGGTATTGCGAGGAGTGCATTTGGACGCCGAATCCCTAAAAGCAGGCACAGCAGCGCGCTGAGGAGACAAGTACGTTGAATACGAAACAGATCGTTCCCGGTCCGTTGTCGCGGCGCAAAAGTTTACCCGTGCAGGTTGGCCACGTCATTGTTGGTGGTAGCAACCCAATTGTGGTTCAGTCGATGACAAATACTGATACTGGTGACATAAAGGGTACAGTCAAACAGATTGCAGCTTTGGCCCGCTCTGGCTCAGAAATTGTGCGCATCACAGTAGACCGCGATGAAGCTGCGCGAGCGGTGCCGCATATCCGTGATGGTCTCGATAAAATGGGTGTAAATGTTCCATTGGTTGGGGATTTTCATTATATCGGGCACAGGCTGTTGAGTGACCATCCGGCGTGTGCTGAGGCCTTGGCGAAATACCGAATTAATCCCGGGAATGTGGGTCGTCGAGCAAAGCGTGACATGCAGTTTTCAGCCATGATTGAGACGGCTACTAGAAATCAGAAACCTGTCCGTATCGGAGTAAACTGGGGTAGTTTGGACCAAGATCTTGCGATCCAGATGATGGATGAAAATGCCAAGTTATCAGAACCGAGGGATGCAGCGGAAGTAACGCGTGCAGCATTAATTGAGTCTGCTATTGGGAGTGCTGAACGTGCAGAGGTTTTGGGAATGGCGAGGGAGAAAATCATTTTATCAGCAAAAGTTAGCGATGTTCAGGCTTTGATTGCAGTTTATAGAGGATTAGCGGTACGCGGTGATTACGCACTTCACCTTGGATTGACGGAAGCGGGCATGGGTTCCAAGGGTATCGTTGCATCTGTCGCCGCAATGGGTGTCCTCCTACAAGAGGGAATAGGGGATACCATACGTGTCTCCTTAACACCCGAGCCCGGGGGGGACCGGGCTCGGGAAGTCATTGTTGCTCAAGAAATTCTGCAAACTATGGGTTTGCGGTCTTTCTTGCCTTTGGTGACGGCGTGTCCCGGATGCGGCAGGACAACATCCACTGTCTTTCAAGAACTGGCTGACCAAATTCAAAGTTTCATTCGCGCAGAAATGCCGGGTTGGAAAAAGCGCTATCCTGGCGTCGAAACCATGAATGTTGCTGTAATGGGGTGTATAGTAAATGGTCCCGGTGAGAGTAAACATGCGGATATTGGGATCAGTTTGCCGGGCACAGGCGAACAACCTGCGGCCCCGGTATTTATTGATGGTGAAAAGAGAATGACTCTCCGTGGAGCAAATATTGTGGAAGAATTTAAGCGAATTGTCGAAAGATATGTTGCTAAACGATACGCTTGTAAAGATTCGGAAGATATTCTCGATCAAAAAAAAAATCAACGTTTCTGAATTGGAGGGCTGATGTCAGGTTTAAGGCCTGTGCGGGGCACACATGATTTATTACCTGAAGGTTTTCGTCAGCACAAGTATGTCATCGATACAGCTTGTGAGATCGCCGAGAGATACGGCTTTGATGAAATGATGCCACCTGTTTTTGAATTCACGCATGTATTCTCCCGGACAATGGGCCAGACATCGGATGTAGTAACCAAGGAAATGTACACATTTCCGGATCGGTCCGGCGAAGAAAATATCACGCTCCGTCCCGAGTTTACTGCGGGAATTTGCAGAGCATTTGCCTCAAACAGTTTGTACGATCAAGTTCCTTTCAAGGTTTTTGCGTGCGGGCCTCTTTTCCGCTACGAACGGCCGCAAAAAGGGCGTCAACGCCAGTTCCATCAAATTGATGCAGAGATTATTGGGGTCAAAGGTCCGCAAGCCGACATAGAGGTATTAAGCGTTGGTCAACATATTTTAGAGGAGCTTGAAGTCGCTAAAAGCGTCACCCTTCGCATAAATTCATTGGGTGATGCAGAGAGCCGTGAGTTCTATCGTGAGAAATTAGTGGCTTATTTGGAACCGTTTGGCGAAGACCTGTCGGAGGATAGCCGTCAGCGACTGCATCATAATCCATTACGGATTTTTGACTCGAAATCTGAGCGTGATATTGAAATCATTACGGATGCTCCTCTGCTCCGAGATCACTTGAATTATGATTCACAAAAGTTCTTTGGTGATGTTTGTGATGGGCTTAGTGGTCGTGGTATCGCTTACACGATCGATCCGGGATTGGTGCGAGGGCTAGATTATTATACGCACACTGCATTTGAATTTGTTACAGAGAGCTTGGGTGCGCAAGGCACGGTGATTGCGGGTGGGCGTTATGACGGATTGATTGAGCAATTGGGTGGACGCCCAACGCCAGGTATAGGGTGGGCTGGGGGCGTGGAACGATTGGCCATGATGGTTGGGAATATACGCCAACGTCGGCGCCCTGTAGCTCTTGTGCCGATCGGCGGCGATGCGTGCGAGGAAGCCAATATTATTGCTCAAAAATTACGCAAAGCCGGGTTCATGGTCGCATTGGACTATTCAGGAGGCATGAAACGTCGGCTAGCTCGAGCGAATAAAGCCAATGCTGTTATTGCGATACTGATCGGCGATGATGAGCTCAAGAGAGGTATTGTTACTATTCGAGATATGGAAAATGG